>Ga0194133_10001543_pt1 | contig 39378 bp, 42 predicted proteins | sample TA2KigOf40mmetaG_FD_155448 | JGI IMG/M metagenome (GOLD analysis project Ga0194133, IMG submission 155448) | Freshwater microbial communities from Lake Tanganyika, Tanzania - TA2015055 Kigoma Offshore 40m | ecosystem: Environmental > Aquatic > Freshwater > Lake | place: Tanzania: Lake...
ATGGCGATCCATGGCAGCACGGACGCCAGGATAAGGAGGATTCCAAGTTTGAGCGACATGCCGCTTGACGCTTCGTTTACGAACTCTTTGGCGCGCATTTTAACCTTCTGAACCGATAGGTACATTACCGTATTCAGTGATAATAGTCTCATCGCTCTCAGTGACCATTGGCACTGCGGCTCCTAAATCTCCTACGTAGGTCACTTGATATGCTATGAAATGATTGATCGTATAATCTCCTAAGGGTGATACAAGCAGCCTTACATTACCACTAGTTACATCCATGTCGTAGGTTACTAACCAATCACCTGTATTGGTTATACCATATGTAACAAACGAAACATTTGATCCATCATTACTGATGGCTGCACCTATAAGTGCGTTTTGATTGTCAGAAGTATCGTCCCTGTAACTATGTAATTGTATCAATGCTTGTGTAAATTCGTCCGCTGGATAAGAAAAAATCACTTGATTAGCAGTATCACCTATAGTAACTGCGCTAGTTATGTTGGTAGCAGACTGCTGGATGAAATTGAAGTTGTTATTGATCTTTTGAAACGCTGTACGCAGCGGGTCGCCTTCACCATCATTAGGCAATGTACCTATGTTTACAAGTTGAATTGGCATGTTTATAACTCCTATCTGTATTTAGCATAAATAACTTCATATGTGGATAATCAACTGGTTACCAGAGTTCGTAGTCCATCTGATATTCTTAGCAGGTGCCCTTGGCACGATAGCTGGTTTCGTGCTAGGATTCGTACCCTTTGTAGGTAAGTACAAACTTCCAATACAGATCATAAGTCTGCTGCTATTAAGTTTGGGTGTATACTTGGAGGGCGGGCTAGCAGAAAAGGCCAAGTGGGAACTTAGGCTTAAAGAGATGGAAGTAAAGGTCGCTGAGGCAGAGGCCAAATCGGCTGTGGTAAATACTGAGATAGTAGAAAAGATTATTACACAAAAACAAGTGATTAAGTTAAAAGGCGATAAAATAATAGAGTACATCGATAGAGAGGTCAAGGTTTTTGACAACACTTGTGCTATACCAGTAATCGCTATTGATGCGCATAATATGGCTGCTAAAAATCAGGTTCCAGCAGAGGACGAAAAGTGAGTAAAAAACTACTACTATTTTGCGTAGCAATTACTTTATCATTAGTGTCTGGCTGTGCGACTACTGTGCCTGTTACACAAAAGTTTCCTGAGGCCCCTCAAACACTTATGGAAAAATGTGAGCAACTTGATACTATAGATCAGCCCAACATAGTGTTTAGCGAATTTCTAAAAACAGTGACTAAAAATTATACCAAGCATCATAGTTGTAGCAAACTAGTAGAGGCTTGGCAAGATTGGTATAGGGCGCAGAAAAAAATCAATGATGAAATCAAGTAGCAAAGAAACTCTTTACTTGTCTAGCGATAAACTCTACCTCGCTATCACTTAATTCGGGATATATAGGCAAACTTAATAAACCCTTAGTTAACATCACGCTAGTGCTTAACATATTAGGTTTTACTTTAATATTATTAGATAGCGGTAACTCACTTAATGCTTTGTCATAATGAATTTTGATATCGATTCCTTTTTCGATTAACCATGTAGATAACTGGTCACGTTTGTTTGTATAGATTACGAATTTTTGATCAGCATGTATCATATGGTCTCGGCTTAAACAATAAAAATCCATATTTTTGAATTCATTGAGATAATAATATCTAATCTCTTTTCTGCGCCATTGCCATTTGTCTATCTGCTTCGTCCTAATTAATAAATGTGCGCAATCTAATTCGCTCATTCTACTATTAGTGCCCGATATGTCGTGACTATGTTTGCCGTTGCTACGGTAACTTAATGCAAAATCATAAAGGCTACGATCATTAGTAACTATAGCCCCGCCGTTACCGCTTGAAGGCAGGTTTTTAGTAGGGTCAAAACTTATAGCCATGCCCTGCCCTATATCATCCGCTACTAGCCAGTGCTGCGCTCCATCTACAATGTCATTCACTCCAGCAGGATTGCGTGGTGGGCTTGCGCCATAAAGTCCTACATTACAAGTATGTTTAGTAAAGTCATCCAATAAGTTATTACTATTATCCAATGACATTAATCCGTTTTTATCTGTGTCTATCAATTCGACTTCGTATCCAGTGTTGATGAAGGCATTAAGTGTGGCTACATAAGTAATATTGGGTATACGAATTACAGGTTTGATGATATTGGTAGCATCTGATTCATCATTCATGAGTAGGTCGTGTTGAAGTCTAGACCACTTAGCTATAATCTCTAATGCCTGCGTACCGCTATGCACGGTAACAGCAAAATTAACACCTGTCTTACTAGCGAGCCATGTCTCAAATGCTAATGTATATGAGCCATTCATCCAGGTACCTGATTGCATAACTTTATCTGTTATGTCTAGTAGTTCTTCTTTAAGGTTGCGATATTGCCTTGCTAAACCAAAAAATGGTATCTTATGCATGTTTTTTTACCATGTTATATAATTTAGTATTGGCTTTTTCTAGGCTAGTATTTCTTATTTTATCTAATGTCTGATTGAAACTTAAAAAATCTATCAATTTTGTCTTGTCATAATGGTCTTCATAACATTTGACCTTTAATGAATTAATGAAGTTCTTAAATTCATTTGATTGGTATTTGCATTCTGTCATCATCCATATATAGATTTTTCTAAAACAATCTATCTTGTATTGTTTAGGTAAATAGATTATGTTATTATGTTCAGGATTGAACACGTAGCCGGGCCTTATATCAATGACCCTTCTACCATGTTTTTTATTGAAATTTTCAAAATAGTCAAACAATTCTACTAACCTATTTAAGTTCAATGTCTGCACTACAGGTCCTGCAACTAATGTGATATTGTCACCTATACTGATTAACTCTTTTATAGTGTTATCAACAGTTTTAAAATCTGTAGGATATCTTATATATGTATCGAGGTCATCAATAGCATCTATGCTCATCTGTATAGTGACCTTTTTAAATTGTTTGAGTAATTGGTAAAACTTAGGATTAGTATTAGTCATGTTAGTATTGATAATCAATCTAACATCTGATCTTCCATGATCTAATAACCGCTGCATGATATCATAGTTCTTTTTGATCAATGTGGGTTCGCCACCCGTCATGTATACCGTGACTAAATTAGGAATATGCTTATCTATGTTATCATTAAAAGTATCAGTCTCATACCAGCGATCTACAGATACTTTACTTTTAAGATAGAACTTGTCTAATATAGGACTTGGGTTTTCGTTAAACTCATCTTCGACTAGGCTGCTATTCATAGGACTACACATCCTACATTTTAAATTACATTGGTTACCTAATCTTAAATCAATATATTTTATATTAATATCGCTACTTGTATCCGTAAAGACTCTATCTTTGAAAGTTTCATTATTGATTAGTCTACGGCTTTCTCTGCCGGTACTCTCATTACTGTAGCATGTCTCACAGCCATCAATCTTTACACCGTCTAGCATATCACGGCGTAATTTTTTATAGTAATTGCTGTTATAGATAGTTTCTAGTTTATCAACACCTAAATTATAAGGTGTACCATCATCTTTTGTTATAGTGTCTCTGCTAACACAACAAGGGCGTAATGTCCCGTCTGGATCAGTGGTAACACCTAACCAGGCTAGCGAACAGTAAGATTCATTATTCATTATCCAATCTTATTCTTCCAGTATTCGCTATTACTAAGCCATTGGTAATATTTCTGGAAGCCTTCTTCTACGTCTACTTTAGGATTAAAATTAAAATCTCTACGGGCAGCATCAATATTTAATGCGCCTCGGCTAGGGAAGTCACTATCTTTGTCTTTGACATTGATGCTGCCCTTGCCTACGATCTTTACTGCTAACTCTGCTGCTTCTAACAGTGTGCGGCTATGGCTCTTTGTGATATTATAAGTCTTATTATTAGTGTTTTCACTAAGTGCAGCTGCAACGATACCGTCTGCTGCATCATCAACGTAAGTGAAGTCTAGTGTCTCTCCTGCTCCATTAACATTGAGCATACCTCCGCGCATTGCTGTAAGCATGAACTTGGCTATAACTCTGTCTTCAACATCAAGTGGCCCGTATACAGCACTAGGGCGAATTATAGTATGTGTGAAAAAATTCCTACGCGAGTAATCTTTAACAAGCCATTCCCCTGCTAACTTCATTATTCCATATTGTCCTTGAGGTTTGCAAATAGCATCTTCTGCAACATCATCATCAAAGTCGCCATATACCATGCTACTACTTATATAAACAAATTTCTTTACATAACCCTGTTTGCTTTCTTCTAAAAGATTCAGCAGCCCTTCACACATGACTTTAGCGCCATAGGGTGGGTTAGCGTTAACAACTTTCTGTCGAGGGAAACTCGCCATATGTATTACAATATCAGGCATGAATCTTTTAAATACATGATTCATTAGAAATCTATCGCTGATATCAAACACCACATTTTCTACAGCACCGGTTTTTTTCTTGCGCTGTTCCATGAGATAATCAATCTCATCTTGTGGTATGATTCCATAATTAGTTTGCGTATCTACAACTAATACACGATGTTTTAAGTCTTTTAATCTACGCACGACATTATGTCCTATGAGGCCATAACCGCCTGTTACTAATACATCACTCATACTTTAATTTCCAATATGTCAACGCAGGTCCATCTAGATATGCAATAATATTATACTTATATCCAAAACAGGATGAATCTATGCGCCTCTCCCACATAGGTTGTTGTACGCTATTCTCCATGATCCATTTGCCCTCATCGCTTTGCTGCCATTTCCATATAGGTTCAGCAACAAATATATCGGGGTCTTCGACATCGCCCATAGTTATAGTGTGTACTACTATCTTTTGCATTATACTGCCATCTTAGCTTTTATACTATCATGGCTTTTGTAGTTTTGCAACTTTATGTCGTCCATAGTAAAACTATCGATATTATTAATATTAGGATTTAACCATAATTTAGGTAACGGATATTCTTGTCTTTGCAATTGTTGATTAACCTGCTCTAAATGATCTTTATAGATATGGGTATCACCTGTAGATATTATTAGTTCTCCAACCTTAAGATCACAGACCTGAGAAAGCATATGTGTTAGCAAAGCATAACTTGCTATATTGAAAGGCAATCCAAGAAATACATCCACGCTGCGCTGATACATATGACAACTTAGTTTATTGTCTTTACTAACATAATATTGGCTCATCACATGGCAAGGAGGTAACACCATATCATTTAGTTCCCCAACATTCCAAGCACTTATCATATGTCTTCGGCTGAATGGGTCAGTCTTTAATCTATCAACAAGATGTGATATTTGATCTACTAATTTGCCCCAGCGTGGGCTTTCCCATTTGCGCCACTGCACGCCATATACTTTACCAAGATCACCTTCAAATTTAGATTTAGATTTCCAGTAGGGAGCTAAAGCGTTCGGCGTCCAGATCGTGACTGTACCTTCTTTCGAGCCGTGCGTGATCTCGGCGAGGCGCCTCTCATCTCTAGACCCCTCAAGAAACCATAGTAACTCGCCCACACAAGCTTTCCAAGCCAGCTTCTTTGTAGTAATTGCTGGAAAACCGGAATCAAGATCAAAACGCAACTGGCGACCAAAAACACTAATAGTGCCCACACCAGTTCTATCATCTCTTGATTCCCCATTTTTTAAAATATCTTCTAGTAGGTCGTGATAAACTTTCATTTAAATCTACTTAATAATTTATCTGTTTCTGGTTGTACTGTCTCTGCTATGCTTTCTATATTTAAAATAAATTCAACTCCTGCAATTTTATCATCATACTCCGCTAATTTGCGGCTCACAGCCTCTTCGATTTGATCGGGCGATAATCCATGACTAAGGAATCGTTTAATATTGATTGTCTGTTGTTTTTTCCCAGATTTCCCATGGAGTTTAATCACAAGTTTTGCGATAAACTCTATGGGAATTTTTTGTTTGTCAACATCATCAATAATATGTTCCCACTGTTTAATAAAGTCCGGGGACATGATTTATATAATCTTATGCAGTTGTATTTGTTTTAGTTTTCTTTGATGCTGTATTAACAGTTTTGGCTTTGATCACTTTCGTAGATTTGACCTTGACTGGATCTAGTGCTTGCGCTTCTTTTAATAAGCGTTGTGCTTCAGCCATGAGACCTTTTGCTTCACGATCCATGCGCTCAGCCTGTTGACGCAAATTATTAGCAAGACCTGTGTCATCAAGCGCAGCGTTGGCTGCTGCTCTTAATGCTGCATCAGAACCAGCGGGAGCCGGTCGTTGATCGCCACGCAAACGCTTTGCGACTTGCAATGGATCTTGTAGACCCATGCTCTGATCCATCTCTGCTAGCTTTTTAACTGCATCTTCACCTTGCTTCATCTCATCAAGTATCTTGTTGAGTTCGTCAAGTTTGATCTGCACGCCTGGTTGCGGAGTCATCACTATAAGTTCTGTGCGAACTTTTTTCAGCATACCTTCGCCGTGTAATTTCTGAAGTATGATGCTTCCATCCTTAGCATGAGTGCGATTCAATGCCAGCGCGAGGTCTTCACTGTTTTGACCTATATCACTTTCGATACAAGCCATGAGCGGATCATGAATATTTTGTCCAAGTACCTCTGTATAAACTACCAATGCCATGTGCGGCTCGCCGGGTACTTCACGGAATACTACCGCTACTTTACGATCCCCTTGCTTACCTATATGTCTTAAAAACGCCATGTGTTTTCTCCTCATTTGTGAAGTATTTAACTAGATCACTTGAGATAAAATTATTTTAAGACCAGGTAAGTTCGTATAGCATAGCCTCCTGCGGGTCTTCGAAATAAATCTTAGCTTGCATATCAAATATTGTATTGCGATTATTTTGCAGACCTATATAATATCGCCCATGCAATCTTTCAAGCACCCAGAGTTTTGCTTCATCAGTCAGCGGAGCAATCACAGCCGTAAAATGTTTTGGGCAATATGACATTTCCCTTGCTTTGTTCCAAGTATCAATATTAATTGACAAGTTCATCTTTAGTCAGTTCCACTAGCATCTTATATTGATTATATGCATTGACGACCGCAGGGACATCTGTAGGTCTAGGAGCGATCTCAAGCCACAATTGATCTCTGTTTAATTCAGGATGCACGAATCCTTGAAAGTTGTTATACAATCTGGGCTGATGAATCTTACCATGCTCGTACAGGTCGTGAGCCAACTCTTTGAGACTGTCAAGATCAAATTCACATAGATCGTAATTGCCGGGCCTGGTAGCCCATTTATTACCATCGTTGTAATATTGTTCTACTATACGCATGAGCCCGTCATGGTCCTTGAAAGAAGTACGGGTGATGATCAATAAAACATCGTCCACGGACACTTCGCCATCCATGATTGATTTTAAGCAACCACCGAAACTTGTACCTATCAGCATCATATATATTGATCTATCAATGTACCTGCCCAATATGCATATTTGAAATCATTATAAGACTTCTGCTTATCTAGTATTTGATATCGTCTAATGTCTTCTAATTCTTGGTTAAGCATTCTTTTTTCTACTAACCTAAGTTTTTCATTAAAAGTCTCTAGCCTGATCTGTTCTTTCCTATCAATCTCTCTTTGCTGCTGTAGCAAATAAGATTGATAATCTTCCTTAAACTTATTATACGCAAGTGTATAATCAAGCCTGGGAGTAGGAACGAATGTTATCTGTTCAGTCATACTATGGCTTTTTTGCTTTGTTTGATATAATCGCTGTAAATCTTATTGCCATTTTCACGAATCCATTCAACTATAGATTGAGGATCGGCAGCAAATGTTTTGCGGACCTGACGCTCACTCAAGTAAGTCTGAAAACTATAAATCTCGTAATTACGATGGCTATTTGCCCTAGCCCTTACTATCAACAAAGCCAATGGTATAGGATTAGGGGGCTTACGGTCTATAGACTCCTCTTTTAATATTTTCCAGACTTTTTCCTTGTTATAGTTATCTATTACTTTTTTAGCATCATCTATACTAAAAACACACTCAAGACCTAGCATGTCCCACATAGCAAGGAAACTATTAACTTTCTTTTTTCTTGAGGGCATATAGTATCTCTAATTTCTCTAATGCATCATTGATAGTTGGATCATCACAAGCCATTAAAACAACTTCTTTGAGATCGACCCATCGTCTTGTTAATTCCGATTCCTTTTTCCAGTCCGGATCTATATGTGTGAGTTTTCGGGTAAGATCGCCGTGCTTCCGTACATATACTGTCTTACCACCATCCGGGCTTTCGTAAATAGTTATCTCTTGACTATTTTTTATGATCATTATATAGCGCGAAAGTCCCGAACGGGGGTTTAGGATCGGGATCGCCATGAATGATCCAAGTAGTGTCGCAATAATTTTCATCGCCCCAACTACCGAAAGGATAGCCATCAGTGAATACTATCAATCGATTGGGAACTCGACCCTCTTCTTTAAGATGTTTAAAGATACAAGTAAAGTCAGTACCACCACCGCCCATCAATTCGTAATCTTCAACGCTATCAAGGTTCTCGCTAGTGAAAGTTTGCGGATTATAAACTTCTGTATCAAAACATGCGATATTGATACGATAGCCATCGAATGCACTCATCATGCCAGTAACTTCGCTTATGAATGCCTTGCCTTGATCGTTACTGATGCTACCTGATAAGTCAATGAAAACATCAACATCGATCTCCTCGCCTGGAGTCATAGCAGGCATGATAGCATCCATGTGCCAACCGCGGCGACTAGGACGAATGAAACTAAAGTCAGTCTTGATAGCACTAGTCAAATTAGTCTGAATCAGTTCACGCCAGGGCATGATAGGATTAGTAACATTTTTGATAAGACGCTCAACGCCTAATGGCAACGAACCTGCCTCAGAACTATTGGCTGCATTAAGAATAGCCTGTTTGATCTCCTGCTTGAGTTGTTCGCGCTCCTCATCGCTCATTTTAGGACGCTTGCCTTTGCTTTTCTTATTGCCGTCCCCATCACTAGCAGTATCGCCTTCGCCTTCTCCGTCACCGTCACCGTCGAGGTGATCATCGATCATCTGATTGAGCAAATCATCAAGGCTGATTTTTTCTGCATTCTTAATCAGATCATCATAGATTTCTTCGCTAGCCTTACCATCATATTTTGCTTCGTACAAGCAGGGTACGCTTGTAATGAACTGACCTACCTTGTGTCGTTTCAGATCGGCATTTACTGCATAGTCATTTGCGATATTGAAAATTTGAGGATCACGGTCGCCGCGGCGACCAAAATGATCGTAGACAACATGTAATACTTCATGCGCAACCAAGAACTCAACTTCTTTAGGTTTTAGCAACATAATAAAACGGCTGTTATAATAAAACTTGCGCCCGTCAGTAGCAGCAGTAGCACACCAGTCATCAGCATTGATCAACTGAAGCCTTGTCGCAAGGTTACCGAAAAAACTATGACGCAAAAGTAGACCGATACGCGCGGTCACCAATCTCTCGCGTGCCTCACGATCAATTTTGGTATCAGTGGGTCCAACAAGATTATCGAACTTTTTGTTACGGCGAGACTTTTTTGCCCCTTTAGTTCCGGGAATAACATCGCTCATATGCACACTCCTATCATTCATGTATATATTATAGTTGAATTAGTCAGATATGTCAAGCCATGTAAGTTGTTGTATTTAAGCAACAATTTATGAAGCATCATACCAACGGGTGTAAACTATCCTCACATGATTTTTTCCATGTGGAAAGTATCCGTGGCCAAGATTCATGTTATGCCCAAATAACTTATTGGTTGTTGCTTTAGTCTTTATTCCAATATTCCAGAAATCCGGGCCGTCGGGCGTAGGGCATACCATAAATTCACTATCTACATCCTCTTTACTTAAAGTTAATATTGTGAACCATAATTTTAATGGATCGGTAATATGTGTAATAATATTAAAATCTTTATGCCAGCCATATGCTTTCATATCTGGTGTAGGTCGGGGGTCTATCAAAGTGCTGAAATTAAATAACACGGGCACTTTGCAGCCTGCTATCATCAACCTGCTTTCTATTTTCTCAATAAGGCTTCTAGTGACTGGCGGAATATTATCTTTAAAAATAATATTGTTAGGATATCTGTTAGTCAAAACAGATGATTTTTGAAAACTAATTGATCCGTCATTGGCGATACTCAATCCTGTATCGATACATTGATTATCTGGATCCAGCATGATCTTATGAAAATCCTGATCTAAGAAATCAGGTTCATAAAACCATTTATATTTTTCACGATTCATAAAAGGTACCTGCCCAGTAGACACTAATGACTCTCACGTTAGTTAGCATCTACCGAGCAGGATTTAAACTTTATTAGTTACCAGCCTCTACAATGTACTTGCCGTACTTCTTGTGAAACTCATCAAAGTTCTTTAACTGACTGGGTTCGATTGGCAACTTGAAAGTCTTCAAGGCGATCTTAGCACCCATGACGACAAGTTCAGTCTCAAAGTTTGCCATCATGTAATTGATGAAATTATCAGCCATCTGATGGAACTTCTTGCTATCAACCTTATTTTCAATAGCATCACGCAATTCGTAACACATTGAAGTAGTCAGCGAATACATTGCCGAAATTTCTTTTACATTCAGATCCTTGACCTTACCTGACAAGATATCAGTTGGGTTGGGCATCTTGCTAGAAATCTTGCGATGGGCCATAAACTTGACTGCAAGACCCTCGCCTACTGCGCCGGCTACAAGATTGAACATAGTATCGTTGTCAGTATCAACTTCATCTTCAAGGATTTGAGATACGAAAGTCCAACTACGGGGAGTAGCGAAAGCACGGCTAGCACTCTTGCTATCGAAATCATATAGATCCTGTTTTGCGAATGATAGATAGCCTACAACATCAGTATGGATACCTGCATTCACAGCCCAAATCTGCCAACTTGCGAAATCGGCTCGCATTTCAAGATGGATGAAACGATTAGCGAGGGGCATGGGCATACGATAAGTCACGCCCTTGTCGCTTTCACGATTACCTGCTGCTACGATAACCACATTATCAGGCAGTCGATATTTGCCTACAGCACGATTCAGCACTAACTGATAGCCTGCTGCCTGCACTGCAGGGGCTGCACTGTTCATTTCATCAAGGAACAATACAATGATGGGATACTTGCTAGCAAGTTCAGCATCGGGCAGATCGATCGGCGGAGCCCAGTCCATGCGATTAGAATCTTTATTGTAATAGGGTATGCCCCGCAAGTCAGTAGGCTCCATCTGCGCCATGCGCAGATCGATCATAAGCCCACCAAGTTCGTTAGTGATATCCTGCACAACTTCAGACTTACCGATGCCGGGAGGGCCCCATAGAAATATCGGGCGCTTAGTCTTGAATGCTTTGAGAATTGCCTTGCGAGCCTGAACAGATGTAACTGTCAGATTGTCGGAAATAGCCATGTGAGAGTCTCCTAAAACAATTGATATGTTTGAAGTATAGTACCTTCAAACGCTAATGTCAAGCCTGATATCGTTCATATGAACGAATTGGGCTATAACGATTGGTGTGCTTTTCTTTCAACATCACACCAATGACACGGTCACCAAGCGCAGCTAACAGTGTGCCCAAATCCATATCCTCTTCAAGATACACAGTTTGGCCCCTCTGATAACTGTAATTGGTAATCTTGTTTGCGATACCCAAATCCATAAGCATCTTGCGCTTTACCGCGACCCAACCATGACCCGGGTCAGCATAGAATTTGAGAGTAATCAACTTTTCTTTCGGGAACATTTTAGTTTCCTGTAAATCGTATTATTTGTATTATGAACCCAATCGTACCAAAAGTCAAGCCTTATAGAGCCTGACGGATTCGGGACATGATATACTGCTCACGGCCCTGCATAGTCGGGGGAAGCCCTATGCTAGCAAGTAACTTTTGGACACGGGGGCAGACATAGCCCTTGCTTTCAAGAATCTTGAGGGGCGGTACGCCCTTGTCAAGTTGGCTGAAATATTCTTCGACCGTGAAATTCTTACAGAGGAAAGTCAGAAAACTACCGCGCCCACCCCGCTTGAAACGGGCTACGAAACGATTGCCATACATAGCAACCTCGCCCTGGGTAAATTCACTCTTAACAAACTTAGTCATATCAGACTCCATAACTCAACTTTATATATGAATTATAGACCCAATCTGACCCAAAGTCAAGCCTTTTTCGAGGCTCTGTAAGTTGTTGTTTTTAAACAACATTTATTCCGACAATTTTGCTATGATAATCATCTTTTCTAGATAATCTATGGCGCTAGCAAGGTTTTCTCTAGGCTGATCAACCACTGAATTTTTATGGCTTTGCCTAGCTGTGACTTCTGCGCTGCTTAACGCTGAAACTAAGTGCTGACAATTCTTAAGATACTTGTGCAGGTCTTTATTATAATTGATGCTGCGTAGTTGAACATATAGATCATCAACTACTTTGCTTGCCTCGATTGCAGTATTAAACCTGCGTTGCATATCACTTAAGCCCCATCTCCTGTCTGATCTTGGTCGCTGAGATTCTATGTATTGCATCATCAAAAACTTCCTGTTCAATCTTGTAACCTACATCACGCCCATATGTGATGTTCACGATATTGGGCACTACCTGTATAGTATACATGCCTTGATAGAGAGGGTCAAGATCATGGCGTATGTGATCTATAACCTGTCCGACAGCAAATGGGTTACTACCTTGCCAACCTTGACAGTCACGTATCATAATACATACTTGACCCGTTTTCGCCAATGCTCTTTCAAATAAAGCACGATGACCTTTGTGCCAGGGTTGCCAGCGACCTAACATCTGTACCGTTTCTTTTTGATAATCAAAGACTGGTCTACGTTCATCATTCAATATCCTGCTCCCTATAAAAGAGGCCCAAAATTCAGCATCCTTAGAGTTGATACGGAAGTCATATACTGTGGGCGGCACAAATGCTTTGTTAGTGTCTTCAAACCTACCTGCATCAATAGTATCCAACCATATCACCCAGTCTGCTTTGAAATTGTTGCGCATCTCTGGTAGTGGTGCTACGAAATCGCATATCACAAAATCGCCAGTGCTGCTAAAAGCGAAATCAAACATGCGAATACTTTGACGAATGCGACCTTCTTTGCTAAAGTCCCAATCGTTAAATCTTTTACGAATATCGTCAGCATTAAACCAATCAACTTTAGCCGACCAGTGTTTAGGCGATACTTCATATTCTGCCATTCGTTCCCAGGGCATGTGTTGCAATGTGCTGTAATCTTCTAGATATTTTTTAAGTCTGTCCGCTAGATAAGTCTTGCCTGAGCCAGGCAAACCCATGATTAAAATTCTTTTCGCTAACATAAATTATTTCACAACCTTTCCGCTAGTATTTAATTTAGGCGGTACTCCCGCGCGACTTATTTTGTTACCGAATTTTCTTGCGTCTTTTTTCATGGTATCAGGTCTGACATCTACTGTCAATGCTGTCTTAAATCTTGGGTCATTCTTTTCTTTTTCGCTAGGTATATAACCGCTTGCATTTTCTGCCATGCTATTTTCTAAACTTAATTTCTCGCTACGCAACTCATTTCGTAGGTCATATAATTTTTGAAACAAACCTTGTTTGCGTATTGCTTTGAATGCTAGGTTCTCAGGACCAAACTCCCCTGTCTTTTCTAATCCTGCTTTACGATAACGCCTAACAATATCAAGTGCTTTATCTATACGGTTTAGGCTTCTTGTTTTAATCGCTAGTTCTATCAACTCTCCTAACTTCTCATACTTCGCTCTTGTAGCAGACTGATCAAAGTTGGCTCTGCGCTTGACCGGCATCTTGATCCAGTCTTTTTTAAGTACGCTATATTCGCCGAGGCTATGATGCGGCTGGTTGCTGTCTTGCACATACAGTTCTACAGGGACGCCGCGAACCTTGATATCATGGTTATCGTTATATACGGTCTTTTTTGCATTGAATAATTCTTTGTATACTTCATCATCGGGTAACTTATCATAATCTACTAACAGATGTAAGTCTAGATCACTATGCGGAGTATATGAATAAGCAGCATTGCTGCCACTTATAGTGATGTCTTCGACTTTAAGACTGCTCAAACCAAGATAAGCCATGAAATCTTTTGCGATATCCATGAGCCTGTCATGAACCTCAGTATCTAATCTACCCTTGTCGGTCCATAGTGCAGGGTTAAGTTTATCGTGGAACTTAACAGCATCGGCTAAGTTAAAACTCTCAAGTTCTTTAATATCCATAAGAGTATTTATAAAAGGAAAGGCCCCTAGGGGCCTTTCCGACTATTGGTTTATAAGGCGTCACCCCCATCTAGCCTTGTTTAGGCGGCTAGAGCGTAAACATCATCGTTTGCGTTTACTTTGTTTTGCTAGAATTACGTTCTTCGCCTATCGGACTGTCTGTTTGGCTACTACTTGCCCTGTCGAAACTATTCATCCCCGTTGACTCTGCATAATCAAAATTTTTATTCCATTCCCGCTCTGTAAAAAACAGATTGCGGGGCAAATCTACAACTCTACTGGTGGAGATGGCGGGATTCGCACCCGCGTCCAAAGCATCGTTCCCCTCACTTCTTACAGTCATATAAACCTCTACAGAAGTATTTATTCGCTTTGGCTAACAAACTCGTTTAGTTTCTTTGCTTCAGCAATAATATCTTCAGTAGTAGGTGCATTTGGCATAGTTGGAAACAATGCATTAGGATTTACATCCCTAGCAGCGTTCCATTGCATTTCTAGATTTGATCTTTCATAAAAGTATGGCTCAAAGATACTTTCTTTGGCCAATCTTAATAGATCCAAACGGATCTCGTATGGTGATTTGCTCATAATTACCTCCTGTGTGTATGTGTGTTTTATAAGCAAAAGTATTTAGTAAAACTCAAATAGTCCTGAATTATTTTCATGGTCACTATTATTTTTTCTGAATACCCATATAGGTTCAACAAATATGCTATTCTTGTCTGCTTCTACGATAGCATGGGGTCTGGCTTGCATACGCATACCGATCTTACCTAAGTAATATGCATTGGGATATGTCAATATATCATCGACCATATCATCACATAGATTTAATCGTGTACCGTTATTAACACGCGGCTCTATAATGTTGACCATCATATACGCATCATCTTTAAGTGTGTTCCATATCTTTCGATTTATCTTAAAGAAAAAATCATTTTTCCAACTATCAAACGTTGGATATCTTACCCAACTCTGTGTGCTACTATTATTGGCTGCATAGCGTTCAGTCTCATAATATGGCGGGCTTGTAAAATAAAAATCAAATGTATTTTCGTATTGGGTCAAATCAACATCTTCGCTAGGTAAATTATATATCACTACTGTTTTCTTACTGCCTATGCAAATAAATTTATCTTTATACTCCTTTAATACAGGAGCGCCACAGTCTAACAATTTTTCATACCCAAGACATTGTATTTTATATGTTTCATAAACTTCAGGATTAGGATCACATCCTACATACAATTCAGTATCCGGCGTAGCGTAAAACCCCGCTAATCTATCTCCCCAACCACAACTAGTATCAAGTATTTTTCTAGCATCATATTTCCAATACAATGCTTTTGCTACGCTAGGCTTGAATTGTGTAGCAGTATATGTACCTATTCTAAATGCCTCTCTAAATGTAGCATCATTGATATCTTTGTCTAACAACGCGCCTCGCCAAAAGTGCCAGTTCATGTTATTAAGTTTGGTTGTATCATGCCATATGTCATATGGACTATCGACAAGATTGCTTCCGCACTTCATACGGTTAGTTTGCTGAAAATAATTGCTTACACTATTAAATACATGAGATTTATCAATCACACCTAATGGTTTATCGCAATACTTATATTTGTATTCTGCTCTTTCAAATACTATATCAGGATAACTATAATAGTCTCTCATGTTAGTCCTGCAAAACTTGAGAAACAATTCTGCCATATCAACAAAGGTTATATCTTTGATAGGAAACGGTACTTTGTTACTTACGATATAATCACTTAATGATTGGCGAATGTCAGCTTTGTCATATTGCTGTATAAAATCTTTCCATAACAGGTTCGGGATACATGGAATGCCCCTGTCATCCACGTGCTGTTTCAAGAAGGCTATTATATTCGGGTCTATCATCTCAGCATGATAGCATCAACAAGTATAAAAGTCAAGTGGCTTCGCTTCGGCTTGGATTCGAACCTTGTCCTAGTCTTATCGATCTGTACTTCCCACAGTACTGACCGAAGCTTTTTTTCTGGTTTATCTCTGCACCTGCATAGTGCTTTGATCCTTCAATAAAACCATCGCTATGCGACAAACACTACTCCAGAAGGTCGTGCGGTTAGATTATTTATACTTTGATTGCTATTTTTTTCATATAGGCAATTCACTCAATCCATGTTCGCGGTCAAGATACTTCATCTCTATCTTAACGGGCTTCCATTCTTTTAGTGCTTCTACTACATGATATGGATCTAATGGGCCACATGTATAGACATCCAATTGCATCAATGCAGGGTCTGACTCGTCCCATACATGTAATGCGACATGGCTAGTCTCAATGATGCTAACGCAAGTGATTCCGCGATTTCCCTTGACATCCAGATACTTTGCAAAGGGACCCATCAATAATTTCATACCTATATTATCAATAAGATTACTTACCCAGATTTTAACACCTGCTTCAGTCATAGGAGGGTTTTTAACTTCAGCACGAATGATTAAGTGTTTATGAAATATTGCCATACTAAATTACCTCATTTATATTTGTTTCTATAATAATCTTGTAGCCAGGACCATTCATAGGATTTTTTTAATTCTTCTATATCGCCCATAACATTATCGTAATATTCTACAGCATCTTTAGCGCCTTGTATACAACTATCGGCATATGCTCCTTTTGCTATTGTGGTCCATATATTTAATCTTTCAAGCGCAATGTCAGCATAATCGCTTTTCAATTTTATAACTTCTCGGAAGGCAGTGCGCCAAGTACTATACGCATCTGTATTAAAGTTTGCAATGCCTGATAGAATGTCTATAGATTCATGTGGATCATCAAGCGTGAAGTCTAGTCCTTTGCCAATATTACCTAATGCTAATTTTTTATTATATGCGATCATAGCCTGATGACCATATATCAATTCATTGACAGGATTCTTAGCTGTAAAGATATAATGTTTAGGTATCTGTAATCTATCAGGTTGCCAACTAAAATCAAAATGTTCATTGATCTTTAGTTTAGCAAACACAGTAAACATCCAGGGCGTATTGCTTGCTTCTGCTGCTGCGTGATATGCTGATACACGACCATTCACACCATCTACCCTCACTACCTTATTGGGTAAATGCTTAGTAATTTTTAATAGATGTTTATAGTTATCTTCAGCGCAACTTTCCCCATTGCTCAGGAACACTATGTCTAGTGGCTTAGATTTTACTATGCGTTTTGATTTTGCTATATATGGATAATCATACAACTCATTATCAACATATAGTTTCGCTTCTTTTGGCAAGGTAAGAATCGTGCCACCTGTGCTTAATATTTCAATATTCTTAGTATGATCTGCCCATAAACACAGGGGCTCATCATAATTTACTGATACTTCACTATTATCAATAGTCTTAAAGATAGCATAGGGAAAATCAAATTCTTTTTTGACTGAATCGATGTTAGTTTCATTATCTAATATAAACTCAGGAGCCTGCAATCGTTTAGTTCTGATATGATTATTATAGTTTATCTTATCATAATCTTCCAATAAATTCATATCATCAACCAGACTCTTTAATTTATTAACATCGATTAAGAATGTATCTCCGAACTTTTGTTTGTCGCTAGGAAACACATGTAGGTTTTCTTTAGCGAACGGGTCGCAGATATAAGTCATATCAAAGTTTTTATAGTCACATACTGAACTACAGACCCATATATGATTGTCTTTAAGTTTCACTAAGGACAATATATCCTTGAATGATTGCAAGTAACTCTTGTTATATGGAACTGTGATTACATTCTTACCTGTGGATTTGCTAGTCAACTGTTCGCGGATAATAGCAGCCTCACTATTACCATGATCTATCAGATAGATATCATATAGGCAATTAGTGGCTTTAGCAGTACGGTTCTTAACAAAGTTTAGATTGCTTAGATGTTCAATGATCTTGACATATTTTGTGTCTTCAGGGAATGTGTCCTTGTTCAACAAGTATGTAGTTCCCCAATGACTCCATTGCGTACCAAACACATGAACCATCTTTAATTGCCATGGGTTAGGATAATACTTGAAGTCGAAATTACTATAATCTAATTCGCTATTTAATATCCAAGTAAGTTGAGTAGTGCTTCTGTTCAGGCAACGGTATATAGTGTCTACCCAACTGTTTAGATATCGTGTCTTTTGTATGCCAGGGAATCGTTCTTGTAGTTTTTCAAATCTTTCTTTGGCTTCAATGTTACCCCTGTCAATCATAAAGATATCAGGCTGTATGAATAAGTCGGCTAGATATTCACTCTCTGCTTTGACATCACCTGTGACGAAATTAAATTGCGTGAATCCTTGCTTATATAGTTTGCTGTTAACGAAATATGTTTGTGTCTCTACTGCATCAGGACTACCGAACACATGTACAAATCTTGCTTGTTCAATGTTTGGACGCCAGCTGAAATTAAAACTACTGTAGTTGATGTTCTTATTCAATGCCCAGAACAATTCATCAACATGTTGTTCTATCAAATCTTCAAGTGTAGTCTGTATATAATATTTAGGAATCTCCACGAACTCGCTATCGTGCTTTTTTGTCACACGCTGTATTTTGATGATCTCGCCGTTGTTACTTTTAGTCTTGTATATAGGGCCATCATTGTCATCAAACAATGTGCCGAACTGATAGATGTATGGGGGACTGCCTGGATTAGGTCTCCAACTAAAATCAAAATCATCAGTATTGATGCCTTCTGGTATGACCCAGTTAGTCATATCGCTAACGACCTCTGCTGTGATATCATGTATGTATTTTCTCTCAGTAGCATTCTTTACATGATATTCTAATGTTGGTTCTACTTCGCTAGTATTCCACTGATTACCGAACACATAGATATAGGGAGGGCTAGTAGGATCAGGCCTCCAACTATAATCAAAGTCGCTTCTGACTTTGATCAACTCGCGCCACTTATTATAATCAGGCAATACATTAGCAACTTGCAGCATGTACTTCTTTTGTATAGCGCCCTTGACACGATATTCTAATGTTGGTTCTATCTCAGCAACATTCCACTGATTACCGAACACATAGATATAAGGTTCATCATGTGGATCAGGAACCCAACTATAATCAAAACTTGTTCTATCTACAGGTATGATCTCTGTGAATCTATCGTAGTTCTGTGCTAGTGTCGCTACAAACGAATTATCATATTTGTAATCGGTTGCTCCGCTAACTCTATACAATATAGTAGGCATCTTTTCTGCTGAGTATTGAGTGTTACCAAACGCATAGATGTAAGGTTGTTCTTTAGGATTGGGTCTCCAACTAAAATCGAAACTATCTTCTATGATAGGATGTAATATCTTAAAGTTATTCTTGTTAGGCAGTACAGTAGCAACGATGTCATCTATGTATTTGTATTCAGTAGCACCGGGAACGACATATTCTAATGTAGGTTCTACGCTGGCTATGTTCCACTGATTACCAAACACATAGATATAAGGGGGAGCCTTAGGATCAGGTACCCATCCATAATCAAATTTTGATTTATCTACGGGTATCTTTTCTACCCAGTGTGTCATGTTACTGGCTAATCTGGCTTTGACATCATCTATGTATTTGATCTCAGTAGCACCATCTACTACATAACGAACAGTAGGCATGACTTCACCTGGATACTGCGTATTGCCAAACACATATATGAATAGATCATCATATGGATCTGGCCTCCAACTAAAATCAAACTCGCTCTCTATAATAGGCAGTAACATCTCAAATTTGTTTTTATCTTGTGCTACTTTGCCTATGATATCATGGACATACTTTATCTCGGTTGCGCCAGGTACATGATATTCAACTGTAGGTTGTTTCTCTGCACGATTCCATTGATTGCCGAACACATAGATATAAGGAGGTGCTTCCGGGTGTGGTACCCAACTAAAGTCAAAACTATCAGGCTCTAATCTAATCTTAACTTTAAAATTCTTATTGTCAACTAGTGTCTTTGCTTGTATATCTTTGATATATTTCTTTTGTGTAGCATTATGTGTATGATATATAGGACCGCCTACATCATTCCATACTGTAGCGAACTCATAATCATAAGGTTCCTCTGTGCTATCTGGATGCCAACTGAAATCAAAACTATCAACATCTATATTACTAGGTATCTTCCAGTTAGTTTTATCAGATAATTTTATAGCGTGTTGAACATCTACATACTTTGTCTCAAATGCATCTTCTACGATGTATCGAGGACCATCAGTCTTTTGATGTTGTGTACCAAACTCGTATATGAATGCAGGTTCAGTATCATCTGGATGCCAACTGAAGTCAAATTCAGTTACATCTAAATCTTTAGGTATTATCCAATTTGATTTATCAGATAATCTTACAGCCTTTTGACTGTCAATATACTTGACTTCTGTTGCTCCCTCTACTGTGTATATCGGTCCGCCCGTCTTTTGCCATTGTGTACCAAATTGATAGATATATGGTGGACTTCCCGGGTCTGGTAACCATTCAAAATCAAATTTATCTAAGTCTATATAACTATTATAACGCCATTTAGTCATATCGGCAAATGTTTTTGCTACGATTGTGTTGACATATTTTAATTCTGTAGCACCCGGCATGACATACTTGATGACAGGCATGACTTCGGCACTATACTGCTCATTACCAAATACGTAGATATACGGTTGTTCAGTATTGTCTGGATGCCAACTATAATCAAAACTTTTGATTTTTATGACACATTGCCAGTATAGCGATGTAGGTTTCGCCTTTATTTTATCACTATACACATACTTGATATCATTTGCGCCGTCTACCACATATCTAGGCCCACCGTTATTTTGATGCTGAGTGTTAAATTCATATATATAAGGTTCGTCATGTGGATTAGGTATCCAACTATAATCAAACTCACTATCATCAATATTATCAGGTGTGATCCAATGTGTTTTATTTTGTGCTAACTTAGCAACTATATCCATGATATATTTTTCTTTGACAGCGCCCGGCATACGATATTCAATAGTAGGCATCTGTCTAGCATCATGATGCTGATTACCAAAGATATAGATATAAGGTTCTTCTGTATTATCAGGATGCCAACTGTAATCAAATGATTCTATGGAATGATCAACTAATATCCTAAAGTTTGTTTGATCGGGTAATCGTTTAGCAATTATACTTTCAACAATTTTTACCTCAGCCGCTCCAGGGACGATATATCTAGGGCCACCATTCTTTTGATGTTGAGTACTGAACTCATAGATATAAGGAGGTTCAGTGTCGTCTGGATGCCAACTAAAATCAAAGTTTGTAATGTCTACATCATCAGGTACTTGCCAGTCAGCAATATTAGGTAATTTTTTAACTTTTTGAAAACTTATAAATTTAAGTTCTGTTCCACCTGCTACTGTATATCTAGGGCCGCCGGTCTTTTGATGTTGCGTTCCAAACACATAAATGTAGGGACCATCTTTTTCATCAGGATGCCAAGTAAAATCAAAATCACTTATATCTATACCTAGTGGTATAGTCCAATTGTTTGATATTTCTGATGTAATAATAGTCGCTTTTTGCCCTTTTACATATTTGATATCAGTGGCCCCAGGTACTACGTATTTAGGTCCCCCAGTTTCTTGCCACTGTGTACCGAACTCCCAAATATAGTTAGGTTCCAATGGGTCAGGTCGCCAAGTAAAATCAAAACTTTTTATATCGATGTATTTAGGTATCTCCCAGCGATCATATTCGGGTAATACAACCACATCATCGGTCATATATTTGATTTCTGTTGCGCCAGGAACGATATACTCAATTGTCGCTTTATATTTGTTGCTGATATATTTGTTGCCCCAACGATAGATGTAGGGTGGATCATTGGGATTTGGTATCCAACTAAAATCAAACTTGTCTTCGTCAATATCTTGAGTTATGACCCAATGTGTCTTATCTATATCCAATGTGGCTACTATGTCTGAGACATATTTGATTTCTACTGCGCCCGGGACTACATATTGTATTGTAGGCATATCTTCTGCCTTATACTGATTATTACCGAACACATAGATATATGGTTGTTCATTTCTATCAGGGTGCCAACTATTATCAAAATGTTTTATCTTAACATTTTCATTGATTAGCCAGTTCGTTGTTGTAGGTAATGCTATTGCTATTTGACTATCAATATACTTTATCTCAGCAGCTCCCTCGACTACATATCTAGGGCCGCCTGTCTTTTGCCATTGTGTGCCAAACTCGTATATATAAGGTGGGTCTTCTACACCCGGATGCCAACTAAAATCGAACCCTGTAGTATCTACATCCTCTGGAATATTCCAGCGTGTCTTATCTGCTAGGGCGATTGCTTTTTGTACATCGATATATTTTTTATCAAATTTTATAGCATCTTTGACTTTATATACAGGACCACCTGACTCAGCCCACTGTGTGCCGAATATATAATTCATAGGTGGTGCATTACGCTCTGGATGCCAACTGAAGTCGAAACTATTCTGATCTATGTAATAAGGTATTTCCCAATTAGATTTATCAGGTAATGCTTTTGCTTTCGAGCCCGACACATACTTTATATCAACAGCATCCGGGGACTCGATATACTTCGGTCCGCCATCTTTCTGCCATTGTGTGCCAAACTCGTATATATAAGGTGGGTCTTTGGGGTGCGGTATCCAACTGAAGTCGAATGTTGATACATCGATATTTTCATCAACATGCCAGCATTCTTTCTTAATACCAATCGAGACTTTTACAGTGTCAATGTATTTGTATTCTGTAGCACCTTCTACTACATAATGTAAAGTAGGCATGATTTCGCCTGAATAATATTGATTACCGAACACATAGATATATGGCTGCTCGCTAGTATCAGGGTGCCAACTATAGTCGAAATCAATGATAGGAAAATCTGTGACTACTCTGAACTTATCTTTTTGCGGCAGATGTTTTACGGATCGATCATCAATATACTTTATCTCAGTAGCATTCTCGACTACATATCTAGGGCCATTTGTCTTTTGATGTTGTGTACCGAACTCATAAATGTAGGGCGGGTCATTAGGATTAGGCTCCCAACTATAATCAAAATTCTTGTCATCGATAGTAAGAGGTACTGACCAGTTTGTCATGCATGGTTTGCGTACTACACGATCATTCATGTACTTGTATTGAGTGGCACTCTCTACTCTATAGACTACACTTGCTTTATCTCTTGGATCATTGTATTGATTACCCCATGCATAGATATAAGGTGGCGCGCCTGGATCTGGACGCCATGTATAATCCATACCTGTGCAATCTTCATATATCTCAAATAACTCAGGCTTTGATTTCAATTTAGCATGCCATGCATTATCGATATACTTTCTTTCAACTGCACCTTCTACGTGATATTCTATAGTAGGCATCTCTTCAGCACGATAATGCTGATTGCCCCATACATAGATATATGGAGGATGTGTAGGATCCGGTACCCATGCCCAGTCAAAACTATTATCGTCTACTTCATGTATTATCTTGTAATTGTTTTTGTTAGGTTTTAGTTCTACAAACTTATCCATGTACTTGTAGTCAGTAGCACCGGGTACATGGTATTCAATAGCAGGCTTGCTAGTAGCAGGGAAATATCTACAACTCCAAGCATAGATATAGGGAGGGTCAGTGGGATCGGGGTACCAACTAAAATCAAACAACTTTTCATCGACATCATAATTCAATACCCAATTATCAGACCTGCTTACAGTCCTTAATAGTTCAGGTACATCCTGTCTGTATATTATGTTGCCGCCTGTGTCTTTAGCACATAACCAAGTACCACTATCTTTATTATGCTGACTGGGCCAAACGTTATCATGTTCCCCTGTCCATACTTGATCATCAGGCAAGAACTCAAAATCAAAATCCCAATCAAAATTTGTATAGTCACAATATTCGTTGACTATCCAAAAATGTTCAGTTGTGGCTAATTGTCTAGCCTCGTTTAAATCTCTAGCAGGCTTTTCTAATGGATGGACGTTGGTTTTATTGCCGAAGTAGAATACATCTCTTAACATGCATTTACTTATTTCATAATTTTATTTGGTAATAATTATTTGTGCATTTATCCAGTGAATTATTTTGTATAAATTTACTTAAAAACGATGCGAGTAGCGTGTTTTCGTAGGAGCTGAAATGGTTTGGATTTGAGTTCCAGTTAGACCAGTCCTTAATTGGCTTCACTGCGTATCTACTGCTTAATGACAATAAATCCGGTTTAAATTTTATGCCGTTTAATTTTGATGATATTATTTCAGTATCCTTAAAACAGAATAGGTGTATCACATTTTTATCACTGACAATGTTATTTAGTTCATCAAACCACTGTATCATCGACCATCGATGAAAAGTTTCATCGTAAATATATTTCATGTAAAAATTATAGATTTCTTCTCTTTTATCAGCATCCTCAAAATACATTTGACTATTATGTATTCTTGCTACTTCTGTGTGACAAAATACGAAAATTTTAGTGTCATCAAATTTCTGTTTATTGAGATTTTTATATCTTAATAGATCGTTTCTAACCGGCCACCAAGAACTACCCGGAAACCCCTGACCGGTTAATTTTAACTCTAACTCATTCGCTAGAATCAATGGCCAATCAGTGGCAGGATTTTTCCTACTGTAGCAAAAACTATCTCCGCTCACATAGATATAACTCAACTTATTACCCTAAGATTATAAAGTTTTTCAAAACGGTCAGCATCAATACGATCATTGACCATAGGCTCTCCGCGTATGTTTAGACTTGTATTCAATAGCATAGGACAACCTGTCTTATCATACCATGCTTCTAAGAGTTGTCGAATCCCAGATCCATCTTTAGGAACAGTCTGTACACGGCTAGTACCGTCATGATGAACAATAGCGGGATAAAGATCAGGATGCCTACAAGTAGCGATGACTTGCATATACCTGCTGTCATACCAGCCGCGAGGCATAATAAAATACTCATTAACATATTCTTCTAGAATGACCGGTGCGAACGGTCTAAATTTTTGTCTACGTTTGATTTCATTGACTTTATCCTTTATCTCGGGCCCTCGTGGATCTGCTAACAAACTACGATTACCTAATGCGCGAGGCCCAAACTCTGCTCTACCGCTGGCAACTCCTACCATCTTATTATTTGTTAATTCGTTAATAACTTCTTTAACTGGATATGGTCCTTTAATATCTGTACCTAAGAACGCATCACGCCAATTAATCTTTTTGCCATATCCCAATGCTGCTGCACCGAGGCTGTTACCTGCATCGCCCGGATTAGGCATGATCCATATATCATGAAAGTATTTGCCTAATAGTCTATTAGCTAAACAATTCAATGCTACGCCTCCGCCATATACAAGATTCTTACTTTTGCCCAAACGTTTGGCTCTCATCATAACTTTTTCAATCAATATTTCACAAACAAGTTGTGCGCTTGCTGCGATATCCATGTCATCTGCTTTGCTTAAATAATTGTCATCAACACCTATATGTAGATTTGATTTAAAGTCAATATTTTCAATATTTTCAAGCAGGTTGCTTGCCATGCGTTGAGCATAACTTGGCTTACCATATGCAGCCATACCCATTAAAATATATTCTTCGTCCATAGGACGTAAGCCTACCCGTTGTGTCATAGCACTATAGAACATGCCTATGCTATTAGGATATTTTTTGCTCCATAATTTCTTATATCGTGCATTATCTTTATCATCATACCATGCATCCCAAATAGTGATACAGTCCATTTCACCGATAGCGTCAATAACTACTACTGTAGCATCTGTAAATGGACTTGTTTGAAAGCCTGCTGCTGCATGAGTTTTATGATGAACATGTGTTTTGATTGGTCTGTCACCAAACATCTCATAAAGTTCGGGACCTACAATCTGCTTCACGCTTAATGGACCAATCGGTTGTCCTGCACGAAATTGGCGTAATGCTTTTAGAAGAGGTTTTTCATAATAGTGTAATTCAAAATTACTATCAACAAAATAGGAATTTGCTTCTAGAATTAATTCTTTACAAAGGTTAGAATCATGTTTTTTCTTACTATATCTTTCACTATGTGCAGCAAATAGTATATTGCCAGTATCACTAACAATACTAAGTCCTGCGTCATGAAATCCGCAACTTAATCCTACATACATCATATATTATTTGTAAATAAAAGGATCTCTTTTTCGCAACTCTTTTAAACGTTTACGATAAGCAATTTCGCGCATTAACTTTTTATACCAGCGTATTAAAAACATAGACTACCTCACTAAATTTATTTATTAATCAATGAATGGTGCAAACTTTATAGCATGAAAATTGTGATGTCCTATACCAGGATGTCGTCCGTCTCTAGCCCTATCGTTTACTAGATCGTGTGGGGTAATCCAACATGGCATTAGTTTAGCATTATTTAAATTCAAACTTTGCAAAAACACATAAGTTGTCAAATCCCAACTAGAAATTGATAATTTAATATTACGTGCTTTTGCCAGATGTTCAGCCTGATATACTGAATTTTTTAAATTTTTAACAAATTCTTCATCAGGCAGTATTTTATAGAATGTTGTTTCATCTATGTCGCAGTTCTGATTAAAAATACTCTTATGCCCTGGTATGACTGATAATAAAGAAATTTTACCCCATGGATTTGTTTTAGCAAGTTGAAATCTATTGTAAGATGGTAGTAACACCAAAGCACTTTGCATTTTAATATGCTTACTAACAATACAAAAAATATCAAGTATTGATTGAATTGAAGCACCTGATATACCAAAATTAAATATTGTTTTGTTTTGTTCTCTTGCTATTATTTGATGCCACAATGCATTTTTGGGTAGACCTTGGCCAAATGTGAAACTGCATCCAAAAGCCCCACAATCAATAGACTGTGATATTCTTTCTTCACGAAACCCATATTCATTTATTACATATGTGAATTTTTCAAATTTGTGTTCATATTTTTCTTCGTCTAACCCATAATATTGATATTCTAGAAACCCCGTAGCATTTTTTTCATCATTGACCCAACGACGGTGAGCGGGCTCGTGACGGGTGTAATTTTTAACATCCTGTATTGACGCAGAATCAAATAAATTTATTTTACAAAGATCCTGTGTAGCTTTCATAATTTAAATAAATTTTTTGTACCCAAAGGCACGTGTCTGTTATAGCTACATCCATTTGCATAATAAATCATACTAGTTCTCTATTAATATATCAAGTTCTGGCCACAATTCTTTAAAGTGCTTGACATCTTTGGCATATTTTGTTTCGTAATCCATAAGCCAAGATTTAAATTTTTCATCTACACTGTTAGTTGTATCAATTTCTTTAGCAAGTAACTCGTTTTTTACGTGTTGAAAGAAAATTCCCCCTTGATCAAAACTAGTTCTAGATTTAAAAATACTATATTCTTCACTATTAAAAAGTTCGTCAATTGATTTTAAGAAAATATCACGTACTGGTTTACTAAATTCTGTGACACATAATGTATTTGGTTGTATCAACGTTTGCCAGTGTATTTGAAAGTCTAAGTCATTGCATAATTTATAAATTTCTTTTAATCTTGTAGCACTTAGTAAATTGTAAGTTGGCTTTAGCATATAAGTATGTGTAGTATTTGTTTTTATTAATTCAAGATTTTTTAGCATACGATCCCATGTAGCGCCATGACGCACATATTCAAACTGATCACCTATGTTTTCAAAACTTACACACCAATTTACATGTTTCTTTTTTGCTAATTCAGCATAGACAGCACTATGTGTTAAGTTAGTGCTAAGGTTAGTCATAATATCTATGCCTATGTCATAGTTTAATGACTGTAATAAATCTACGTTTTGAGTGTGTAGTAATGGTTCGCCACCACCCATTATAATGGCTTCCATATTGTCTTTACTATCTTTAACTAATTGCAATACACTAACATAATGATTAGTTTTTAGATCGGACATCGGTATACCTTTAACTTTTTGCCAAGTAGTACTCCACATTGTGCCGCAATATGCACAGTTTAAATTACATAAATTGTTCCAGCGCATATCCACCATCATAAGATCAAAAACATTAGGATCGTATAGTTTTTCATCTGTCATTTTAAACTTGTCAAAATATTGACGCTGACTTTCGCCAGCGTTATCTTCACATCCTTTACAGTAACTACAATAACTATTAGGCACGCCGTTTATAATGTCCTGCTTAAGTTGTTTTACTTTAGGATTATTAATGATATCTGTCAATGATTTTTCTTTTAAATTGCCCCAACTCCATTGTCCGGCACAGCAACTTTTAACGTTGCCGTCGTCATATACGAACAAACTCATCCAAGGGCTTTTACAATAGTGTTCCATATATTATTCTATCCAAAGTATGTTTCCATCTAATTCTATTAGGTTTAAGAAATCGGTAAATTAGCACTTTTTGTGCTCCAAAGTTTCTTATCAAACAAAGTAATACTATGTATCTTGCTGTCCAAAAATTCAAACCAATCAATCTCATCTAAATTTGTAATATTGCCTAACGGATATCTGTCAAGTGTTTTATTTGAGAATTTTGATTCTTCTCTGAATTTTTTAGTATTTAATATCTTGGTATATATTTTGTGAGGGTCGAATGTTACATTTGGAGTCATTAATAAGTTTCCAGTGATATCAAATTCATGTAAATTATCATAATCTAACCAAGCCTTCATTTGGTCTTTTCCAGTTATATCTTCGTGCAACCATACAGTGGCATCCAATAATTTATGATTACTCTCAATAAAAAAATCAAAACCGCCTGCTTCTATAAATTCTATATTATCTTGATCAAACACCGAATTTTCTTTTTTCAACCAGTTTAAATTATTTGCATTAGTAAATTGAACACTATATTGTTTTACATGTTTATAATGCTGCCTTCTAGGTAAACGCATATAAGTCCAACCTTCTAAATGATGGGTATAGGTGTTTATATCTTGTATAACTTTGAACAATTCACTAGGATCTATCGTACTTGGAATTTTTTCTTCTTTCAATAAAAAGCGATGTTCACTTATAGTAAAAATTCTATGCCAATCGTTTAAATGATATTGAAGAACGTCCTGGGGAAACGCTATCAATCTTTCGATTTCAAGTATTTCTTCTCCGTAATTTCCCAGTCCGTTGTTGTTTAAAAAACGAAGGCAATCTCGTATCTTAAGCAATTTATATACATTTACTTCTGCCGTGAGGCCAGAACTAACCGAATTTAACTCCGCTGTATACCACTCAATATTTGGACATTTATAAGATAACTTTTGTAAGTAATCTGTCCAACGTTCTACAAAAGAGTAATCAAACAGTTCAATGTTTATTTTTTTGTTTACTGATTCTTTAGTTGTATAGGTGTAACTTAACATAATTCTATAAACCTCGTATAATCATCATATTGAAAATATAAATTTTTTGGGTATGCCGCATTGTTAATAAAGAATTCTAGATTATATTGTGCTATTACGTCACAATTTTCTACCAAACTATTAAAATCTGTTGTATTATTGTTACGCATATTTTTTAAACGCACTAACTCTTTTACTATAGCCAATGTACGTTCAGCATCATTTTCAATATTGTCGTAGGATTCATCTACATAACCATTAAAAGTTTTAAAACCTAATTTGCGAAAACTTTTAAGCATACCACTAGCAGCTAAAATAATTACTGGTTTTCCTAACGCTATAGGATTGAAGGTTTTTTCGCTTAGAAAATGTTCTCCAAACCATCTTGTTTCTGATACCACTTCAAAAATACTATTAATTCTTGCTTTTAACATCGGCATTTTTAATTCTGTTTGTGTTAATGGTTGATCAGTATGAGTATACTTACTTCTATCATCAATTTTCAATGGATATATACTTTTTAACTTTTCTAGGTTATTAAGTATTTGCTCACTATCAGAGAGTTGATTAATATAATTTAAACAACCATATTTTATCGTACTAAAATCATTTTCTGGATCATAATTATATTTGGTCTTAGTTGGACTACTAATATAACCATCGTCTATTAAATTATAATGATTTAGTAAAGCAATAAGTGCTAGTCTATGACTCCAAGCATTCCAGTTGAATGTACAAAATAACTTTTTATTTTCAAATGTTAATTCTTCAATTGCTTCTTTTGGTAAAGCATAATTTTTATTATCTATCTGAAAAAACAAAGGACTTCCGTTATACTTACAAATCATTTTTTGTGTCTTGTTATATTTTTTACAAAATTTATCATAACATTCTTCTATATTAACTGACCCGGTTGTATAAACTATCTTACCTTGCAGTTGTAAAAGATCAATTATGTTGTGCAATGCTTCAAAAAAATCGTCTTTGGCCCAACCTTCTGTATAACTACAAAAAATTGTTGCTCCATTGACATCAACATTAGGATAATGTATTTTTTGTTTATTGTTAATGTCAATTAAATTATTAGTTATATCTATAATACATTCCATTGAATAACCATCTGTACAAAAAACATTATCAAATCCACTAATTTTGTTAGTTTCAATCCTTGAGGAAAAGTATTTTGCAGTTTCTTTATTTTTTTCAGTGAGGATATCAAGATTTTTTGTAACCATTAATGCCCAATGGTTATCAGTTCGATGATATTCATTTACTAAAGATGCTAACATTATTTTCTCGTAGGTATATCATAAGGTTCATCTAAGTCCTTATCATACCAATAAAGACTGCGATGTGGTCTATCATTTTCGTTGTGTTTCGCATCACTAAAATAATAAAAAAGTCTAAATGTATTTCTACTTACGCCCTGTGGGCAAGTCAGTGAGTCGGGGTATCCATGAAACCCACGTTTATGATAACGCCAGATAATGGCACGATTGAATACTGGGGCAACATTTTGTATTATCTTGTCTTTATTAAAATCTGTAAATTGTAAATGTCCTCCCCACTCTTCTTTCCAATTTGGATTTATATAGATGATAAAACTTAACATTCTATGAAGTTTCAATTGTTCGTTCCAATTAAAATCACTATGTAGTTTTAAACAATCGCCGGTAAAACTTCTACTATATCCCGCACCAACTAGATATGGATCGGGAATTAAATCTGTTATGCCAGTAACTTTTGTTAACCATTCCATACCTAAAGCACTGTGCATAATATTAACAAACTCAAATGCAAAGGGTGCATGTTCAAGTTGTTTGCACTCTTTCATAAAAGAACCATTGCGTGTAAATTCTGTCCAATGTTGCTCAGGTATAGATTCACATTCTTTCGACAATTTTAAAGCAAATTCAGTTGGAAGGAAATTGTCTAATACAATCATTGGAAAGGGCGGAGTACCCACAAATGTATTGTTTAGTTTTTGAAAATCTGAAAAATTATCTTTAAGGTGTTTAATAATACGCATGGGATATCCTCATACATATTTATTACAGTAATTTACGGGTACTATTTTATGAGTTTTCCGTTATGTTTTGCGATATCACTCTCATCTACTAGCCACGGTCCATGAACAGTAGGGAACGCACGGTTAATTTTCCGATAATTTATGTATTTATAAATACTTTTTTATAAGATTTATGAACATTACAGAACAATTAATCAAAAAAGGCTATACGATTAGTGACCCCTGGGATATAGTGACTTTGTTTGAAAATCAGTTATCTAACTACGCAGGTAGCAAATACGCAGTAGTTGTGGATAGTTGTAGCAGTGCCCTGTTTTTATGTATGAAGTATTTGGGCATACAAAACACTATCATTACATTACCCAAACACACCTATGCTAGCGTACCCATGCAGTGCATACATGCCGGCAATAAAATAAGATTTCTTGATATACCCTGGTCAGGATTTTATAGATTGGGTAACACAGATATTATTGATGCTGCGGTGCGTTTTAAACGCAATATGTATATTAAAGATACCTATTACTGTTTAAGTTTTCATCATAGAAAGGTATTAAAAATTGGTAGGGGCGGAGTAATACTCACGGACGATAGTAAATTTGTAGATTGGTGTCGTCCTATGATTTATGATGGTCGCCACAAAAATATATTGCATGAAAATGATGATTACGAATGTATTGGTTATCATATGTACATGACTCCAGAAGAGGCTGCTAAGGGTTTGTTACTTATGGAAAACATAGCGGATGATAACATTGACACTGGTAGCAATAATACATATAAAGATTTAAGTAAACAAAAAGTCTTTGAACCATACTTAGCCTAATGAACGTATATTTTTTTCAATGCCAAGAAGATTATAACAATAACATGTACTTACCATACAGTTCAGGAGTACTGTGGGCATATATAAGTCAGTTTAAAGATATCACAGACAACTATAAATTAGTTGACATCTATTTTGAAAAGATAGATCCAATTAAATACCTAGACAAAATAAAAAATATACCACCAGATGTTGTATTGTTTAGTAATTATGGTTGGAATACAGCATATCATTTGACAATAGCACAATTAATAAAAAAACATTATGCCAATTGTAAAATTATTATAGGCGGGCCCAATGCCCAACAAGATCAACAATATCTACAGGACCATAACTATGTAGATATCAGTGTGTGGGGTGAAGGTGAACAAACATTATTAGAATTGTTTCGTGCATTATGCACACATAATGATTTGTCTAGTGTAAATGGTTTAGCATATATCTTAAACAATAATTATATACTTACCCCTATACGTGATAGATTTACCGATGTAAATCTTATTCCTAGCCCCTATCTTACAGGATTGTTTGACAATTTTTATGAGCGTTATGATTATAACTTCATGCCTGTATGGGAGACTAATCGAGGCTGTCCATACAGTTGTACATTTTGTGATTTGGGAGCAGAATATTACAGTAAGGTATATCAGTTTGATACAGAAAGATTATTAAAGGAAATAGATTATTTTTGTGAAAAAAAAACTGAATATATTGAGATCGCAGATGCAAATTTTGGTATTATCAAAAGAGACTTAGAACTTACAAAATATATCAAAAAGAAATTTGATAATACTGGGTACCCACAAAAAATTAGTGCGACTTGGGCAAAAAGCAGTCCTGATAGATTATTTGAAATGAGCCAAATATTAGATAGTATTAATCGCAGCGGTATAACATTGGCATTGCAAAGTTCTAATACCACTGCATTACAAAATATTAAACGTATTAATATAGCGAACGAAAAATTAGAAACTATTAGTAAAAAATACGCAGCCCATAATATGCAAACCTACCATGATTTTATTATAGGGTTACCAGGGGAAACATTAGATAGTTGGAAACGTGGGTTATTGTATGTCGTTGATATCAATCCAGAAGGTTGGATATTTGGTCATCCATTGGAAGCATATAAAAACACAGAATTTAGTGATATAAATTATATTAATAAACATAACTTAGAATTTGCAATAACTCCGCAAGTTAGTTTTTTTGCTAAACGCAATAAAAATATACCCATAGAATACGGCAAATATGTTATATCTAGTAACACATTAAGTAGAACTGATTATATAGAGTGTTTCTTATTTAAATGGTTTTTAATAAGTGTTCATAGTTTGGGTTGGGCTAATTATACTGCTCATAATTGTGGTGAGTCTGCAAGTATATTCTATAATAAATTCTATGATTGGATGAAGAAAAATAATTCGTTGTTAAATGAACAATACATTAAAACGAAAGAGTGTTTAGAACATACGCTTAAAGGAAACTTTTGGGGTAGACAAATGTTTGGTGATGATGACATTTATTGGGAGTATGAGAGTGCCAGTTGTATAGATTTTGAAAAAAATCGTAGTAGATTTTTCAATGATCTAAAGGAATTTTTACTTAATATGTATCCAAACCTCAATATAAATATTGTTGATCAAAATGATCATCAAGTAGTCTCATTTGATAATAGTAAAAGTTTTAAAGATTTTTGCATTGAAATTTACTGGTATGGAAGAAGGAAAAAAGCATGGAAAGTTTCAGTAAAGTAAATTCCCACACTGAGTGGGGCAGATTGAAAGAAGTAGTTTTAGGCACTGTTAGTAATGCTAGAGTACCATTAATTAAAAATAACGACATACATTGCATAGATTATGCAAATTATGATTCTGTCGCTGGACTACCCGGAGGTCCTTATGCCCCCGTTGTTATATCCGATACACAAAATGATTTAGACAACTTTAGAAGGATATTAGAGCAGCAAGGGGTAAAGGTTTTACGACCAGACGATAGACCAACACATTTACTACATGGAACAAATAATTGGAGAAGTGACGGCTATTATAACTACTGTCCCAGAGACAGTGCAATCATTATAGGTGACACTATCATAGAAACTCCCATGCCATTGCGTAGTCGTTATTTTGAAACATTTGGTCTGCGTAATATTTTTAAGTCTTATAGCAAAAATGGAAGTCGATGGATTAGCGCACCTAAACCTGAATTAACAGATGAATTATATGATCGCACAGACTTAAGTAAACCTACATTGACAGAATTTGAACCAGCATTTGATGCTGCTAATATAGTAAAATGTGGTAAAGATTTGTTTTATCTTAAAAGCAATAGTGGTAATCGTTGGGGCGGTAAATGGCTACAAGATACCCTAGGCGAAAAGTATAGAGTACATATACTTGATAATGTTTATGCCTATGTACATTTAGATACTAGCATTATGCCCTTAGCTCCCGGTAAAGTGTTATTAAATCCTGACCGAGTGAATGAAAATAACTTACCAGAGTTCTTTAATTCATGGACTAAAATATATAGCGAATCTCCTATACCTACGCCCTATTATGAAAACTGGGCCCCAGCAAGTCCTTGGATTGGAATGAATATTTTAAGTTTAGATGAAAAAACTGTGATTGTAGAAGCCTCGCAAACTAATTTAATTCGCCAACTAGAATCACATCATTTTAATATTATTCCTATAGCATTAAGACACTGTAGAACATTAAGCGGCGGGCCGCATTGCGTTACTTTAGATACGGTAAGAGATGATGAATATAATGATTATAGTTGAATGTCTCTGGGACCTACACTATAATTCTCAATGGCATCAATAATTATTGATGCCAATTTTTTATTGTTTTCTTCCGTCAAATGATTTCTAGTTTGCAAGTCTTTCCAAGTATTTTCCGGAACAACCTTTATACTATCACTTAATTGACGCATCTTATTGGTAAGTTTTTTGCAATCATCTGACATATCCCATAATGGCTTATTGAATGTTAATCCATTCTTAAAAATATATAAGAATTCATTTTCATCATAGAATACATGTAAATGAATAACAACTGGTATATCTTTAATTAATTCATCTAATTCTTTAAACCATTGAGTTTTTGCCCACTGATGAAAGTCTTGGTTATATAGATACTTATAGTAGCTTTGTCCAGCAATCAATACTTCATAAGGAGGAATCTCATCATCGCGCTCTTGTTTTTTTAGTTTGTGATAACTTTCAGCATTGAATACGGATCCATAATTAAGACTGTAATTTTCATTGCTAGGTATTCGTTGACATTCAGTATGTGTTAAAATAAGGACCTTAGGTGTGTGTGTCTTTAAATAATCATTTAAGTATCTCTTAGTTGACCACCAACTAGCTCCTGAAAATCCTTTACCCATTGGTTGTATATATTCAGTATACTTTATTAAATGGTCAGTAACAATCTTAGGCCAATCTGTTTGTAATGTTCTGCAAGAAGCAAAACTATCCCCTACTATTAATATGTCCTTCAAGTTATACATTTAAAAATTCTTTTATATCAACATGTTCAGGGAACATTTCCCAAAAATTTTCATTTCTTATTAAATCTAACTTAGATTGAATTTTTAATAAATCTTCCTTGTGTAAGAATTCGTCACCTGAATCTACGCTATACATAAAAGCTATAGCATCTGTAATTTTATTAATCATTTGTACAGGGTATGTAGGCTGTAAAGGGCCTTTTCTTTTATCAATCCAACTTATTAAATCCATAAACTCTTTCCTGATCTTATTTTTCTTCCAAGTTGGTATAGATTTTAAACAGTAATGTTTAGGGACATCCAGTAAATTGATCAGGAAATGGTTAGGTTTAATGTACTCTTTTATTACCCATTCTTTATAAAAATTACACATGTTGTATGCATTTACCCAACTTAGTGTAAAGCTAATTTTAAAACTCACGTTAGGGCATTCTCTAATTAATCGTTCTCTATTCTCTACGATTATATCCCAGTCAGTTCCTTTTCTCCAATACTCTGCTTTGTCGTGACTAGCATCTAAACTTGCATGGATATTAATGTCTTTAAATTGTTTCCACAAATCAATTGCTTGATATTTACCTAACTTTAACTGAGAAAAATTAGTATTATAATGAATAGTTAACGGTTTCTCATCTGTTCCAGTATGACCCAACTGTATTAGTTTTTCTAATACTTTATAATGATCTTTTTGCATAAGTGGCTCACCACCTGCAAAATAAATTCTTTTGACATATGGTAAATGTTTTTCCATTTCTTCAAATAGTTGATCTTCATATTTACCTGAAAATGTGAATACATCTTCGGTTTTCAAACGATCTTCCTTAGTTAAGTTATATAATTTTGCATGTTCATCTATCCAGCTTGTACTAAATCTAGGACCGCATGTTCTACATTTTAGATTGCATAAATTATTCCAACGTGCATCCATATATTGTAGTTTATGTTCAGGTAGTGTTCCATCATTTAAAGTATTGTTAATAATGTCGTGTGTATCTTCTGTAAAGAAATTTTCATTAGCCTCATCCCTATATGTTTTATGCACTATGTCTTGTCGTAAGTTGCATATTGCACATCCACTAACCGCTACACCATTAAGCATATCTAACCGCATCTGCTTAGTTGCATCATTATTCCAAATTTCTTCTAATGTATTTTCTTTCATGCTGCCTATTTGCTCGTTTTGCAAATAGTTACAACACGGCTTTACATCACCGGGAGGTCCTATGTACTGATGTATCCATGGATAGATACAGAATGTTTTACTGGTTTTAGCTTTCTCTAACGGTGTCATGGTGTATAAATGATAATATGGGTTTTAAGACCACTTTGTAATCAAATGATCTTAGATTGTCTTTATTTTTTAATGCGATCAGGCTTCGTTTAAATTTAGCTTGATCAAAACTATCGTGGAACTTAGTAAGCATCGATTGCTTATAAAGGTCAAGCATTTTTTCAAATGGTATAGATTTTGGTTTTGTTGATAGTTTATCCATTGTATATTTTAACAACTGCTCTCTTTGTCCAAGAGACAGAATATCTACATTGTATAGGTCAGGTCCTTCTAACTTAGTTAAGTGTAAACTGACTTTGGGAAAATTATCTATGGCCCAATTATAAAAGTCAACAAAATGCATACTATTCATCCAACTTAAAGTATAGTTAAATGACAATGTAAAATTGTCTTGCCTTTCAGCCAAATCGTAGTATTTTTGAATTGTGGATACTGTCTCGTTCCAAACTGTACCATAACGTAAATATTCAAACGTATTTTCTATTCCGTCCAAACTTAACTGTAATGCCACAATTTTGAATTTTTGACAATACTGATCTATTTTATCAGTATAAGTTGTAGAATTGGTTGTAATATGTATTGTAGTTTGGTTAGCATAAGGTTGTTCGCTGACCCAATCAATAAATTTGAATATTAACGGATTGATAAGTGGTTCTCCCCCAAAAATTTCTATCTTCAATATATCAAAATCAGTATTGTTTAATACATTAGTTATAAAGTCAATTTTCTTAGGTGCTTGCTTACCTATTCTTACAAAATGTTTTTTATCTTTATCTGGCCCATATAATCCTAGTGCATCCCATTCGCCTATCAACTGTGAACTATGCATAGGGCTACATGTAACACATTTTAGATTGCATACGTTATCAAAACAAATACCTAAAATAAACTCTCTAGGATTATTAAATAAATGACGATGACTCCAAGTTGCACCACTTGATTCTTGTTTTATACAATGTGAACAATTAGTAGCAATATCAAGACCACTAAGTTTTTCCCTGTATTCGGCTACGGTGTTAGCGGCGATTCCGGCTTTAAACCAACAGCAAGGCTTATATGGTTCATCTTCATTACTAATATAGATGCTATTAGTATGTGCTAGACAATTTTTAAATGGTGTTAGGTCCATGACTCTAACTCATAAAATACAGATTTAAAGTCTCGTTCTCTGCGCTTGTCATATTCTGTAGTAAATTTTTTAAATTGATCTACTCTCCAGTCGCGTTCAACAGGAGTCATAGTTAATTTGCGAGACTTCCAAAAATCATATACCATTTGCCAAGTTTCTTTTTCAACACTCTTGATTAATTCGTCATATTTTTTCATAAATTCATTGGTATCTTCAAAATATTTATCAACACTATCAGGCAATATGCGCAGATCAAAGTGTTTAGGATCGACTAGTCGTGCGCAATTGAACATAATATCAATGCCATCATTGCGTAACTCAATAACTTTCTTAACAAATGTTTTAAAGTTGAAAATACTTAATAATCCAAATGTCACCATGATTCTAATGGGTACATGGAATGTAGTGCTGACTCTACGTACAGTATCTTCCCACTGTTTAACATCAAGACCATCACGAATGTACTCAGCTTGTGGGCCCCATGTATCCATACTAGTATACACTTCAAGACCTTTAATAGTTTTCGCGTTTAATAGTGTGGTGGCTTTTGTAAAGAATGCTTTTAGATTCTTTTCTGGAACGCATAGATTTGTATTAACAACTAGTGTGAGATTGGGATTATGGTTTACTGCTATGAAATCTAATAACTTCATGAAGTTACGTGTAGCAAGTGGTTCGCCGCCTGTGATTCTAAGATAGCGCAAATCTTTATATGCATCAGGTAACCAACGCCAAAATGCATCAATATAAGGGTTGTCATCTTCTGGTAGCATATCGTGCATTTTGTCTTTATGCACAGTAGGATCTTCTACAGGATAACTACCTAATTTACGTACTTCTTGTTCCCAACGTGAACTCTGTCCAGGACTGCAATAACTACAA
>Ga0194133_10001544_pt1 | contig 39349 bp, 34 predicted proteins | sample TA2KigOf40mmetaG_FD_155448 | JGI IMG/M metagenome (GOLD analysis project Ga0194133, IMG submission 155448) | Freshwater microbial communities from Lake Tanganyika, Tanzania - TA2015055 Kigoma Offshore 40m | ecosystem: Environmental > Aquatic > Freshwater > Lake | place: Tanzania: Lake...
CCCGTAGCGGAACCCGTAGCGGAACCCGTAGTAGAACCCATAGTGGAACCCGTAGTGGAGCCGGTAGCGGAACCTGTAGCAGAACCTGTCGCGGAGCCGGTATCGGAACCTGTCTCGGAACCTGTCTCGGAACCTGTCGCGGAACCTGTCGCGGAACCTGTCTCGGAACCCGTCTCGGAACCTGTCTCGGAACCCGTCTCGGAACCTGTCTCGGAACCTGTCGCGGAACCTGTCTCGGAACCCGTAGCGGAACCGGTAGCGGAACCTGTAGCGGAGCCGGTAGCGGAACCTGTAGCGGAGCCGGTAGCGGAACCTGTTGTATCTGAGCCTGTTGTATCTGAGCCTGTATCGGAACCTGTCACGGAGCCTGTCGCGGAACCTGTCTCGGAACCCATAGCGGAACCTGTCGCGGAACCTGTCGCGGAACCTGTCGCGGAACCTGTCGCGGAACCTGTCGCGGAACCTCTCGCGGAACCTGTCGCGGAACCTGTATCGGAACCGGTAGCGGAACCGGTAGCGGAACCCGTAGTGGAACCTATACCAGAACCTGTCGCGGAGCCGGTATCGGAACCTGTCTCGGAACCCGTAGCGGAACCTGTCGCGGAACCCGTAGCGGAACCCGTAGTGGAACCTATACCGGAACCTGTTGTAGCGGAACCTGTCTCGGAACCTGTAGTGGAACCTGTAGTGGAACCTGTCGCGGAACCCGTAGCGGAACCTGTAGTGGAACCTGTTCCCGAGCCTGTAGCGGAACAGGTATCGGAACCTGTAGCGGAACCTGTTCCCGAGCCTGTAGTGGAACCTGTATCGGAACCCGTATCGGAACCTGTATCGGAACCTGTCGCGGAACCTGTAGTGGAACCCGTAGTGGAACCTGTCGCGGAACCCGTAGTGGAACCTGTCGCGGAACCTATACCGGAACCTGTCGCGGAACCTATACCAGAGCCTGTAGTGGAGCCGGTAGCGGAACCCGTAGTGGAACCTGTCGCGGAACCCGTAGCGGAACCTGTCGCGGAACCCGTAGCGGAACCTCTCGCGGAACCAGTAGTGGAACCAGTAGTGGAACCTATACCGGAGCCGGTAGCGGAACCCCTAGTGGAACCTGTCTCGGAACCTGTACCGGAACCCGTAGCGGAACCTGTTGTATCTGAGCCTGTTGTATCTGAGCCTGTTGTATCTGAGCCCGTATCGGAACCTGTCTCGGAACCTATCTCGGAACCCGTAGCGGAACCTGTACCGGAACCCGTAGTGGAACCCGTAGTGGAACCCGTAGTGGAACCTGTCTCGGAACCTGTAGCGGAACCTGTAGCGGAACCTGTAGCGGAACCTGTTGCGGAACCTGTTGCGGAACCTGTTCCTCAGCAGGTACTACAGCCCGTATTGAGGCTCTACAACAAAGAGGGCATGGGGCTTGTAATAGAAAACGTACTACAACCTGTATCGGTGCCTGTTGTGGAGCATATTGTGCAACCTCTAGAAAAGCCTGCAGTCGTAGTAGAACCTGTTGTGCAACCTGTAGAAAAGTCGGTAGTGGTAGTAGAGCCTGTTGCACAGCCTGTTGTGGAACCTGATGTGAAAGAGCGAAGTTTTCCCAAACTCGTGTTTATTATTCCATATAGGGATCGAGAACACCAATATATATTCTACGACAAACACATGAAAATGATTATGGAAGATTATTCTCCCGACGAATACAAAATATTGTATATCCATCAAAATGACAAGCGCGATTTTAATCGCGGAGCCATGAAAAATATAGGGTTCATCGTTGTAAAACAAATGTATCCAGAGAATTATAAACAGATAACTCTTGTATTCAATGATATTGACATTATGCCTCTTACCAAGAATTTATTAAATTATGAAACTACACTCGGAGTCATAAAACACTTCTATGGATTCCAACATACACTCGGTGGTATCGTATCTGTGAATGCCTTTGATTTCGAGAAAATGAATGGGTTCCCCAATTTCTGGGCATGGGGATTTGAGGACAATATGCTTCAGTACCGCGCGATTTCATCAAAACTGATTATTGATCGATCCAATTTCTACCCTATTTATAACAAGAATTTCATATTATTACATGACGGACTGTCTCGCGTTGTGAATAAAAATGAATTTGACAGATATATTCGCGAGACAAAAGAGGGTATTCATTCTATCCAAAGACTGTCCTTCCATGTGAATAAGAATACTGGTTTCGTCGATGTGAATCATTTTATCACCGAGAATAATCCCCGGAGCAATGACAATCAAAATTTCGATCTCCGAAAAGGATCGCAACCGTTTAAAATAACAAATCAAAATCAAGGTCGTGGAAGAAATGCACCTATGAAAATGTTTTTTTAATCCCTCTTATTTTTGTTTATTTATTACATTGATCGTATAATAAATAAGCGCATCATCTCATCTTACAATTATTTATACATTTCGACAAATTTATGCGTTATCCCAATCTCGTCGTCTGTCTCCCAAACGCCTGATATTTTAAGAACGATTTGAATATGACTATTATCCTCGGGTTCATTTCCATTTGTATTTGCGGATCCATCATTCATACGCGGGGTTCCCTCTTTATACAAACGCGTTCTGCCATTCGATATTTGACTCGCTAAGCTTGTATTCATTCTTTTTGAGATTTGGTAGTATTTCATATAATTGTTTAAAATGCTTGCTTCAAGTTCAATGATTTCCTGATTTTCAAAGGTGTTTAATGAAAACATAACATTGTTGCGATTCATGGACCGGTCAATATAGCACTTGCATGGAAACACTATATAAATTGCATTCAGCGAGACAATATCATCCAGATACACCATTTTTGTGAATATACCGTCAATAATAATATTTGTTTTTGTATCCAAGAAATGGACATTTCCAATCTGAAACTGTGAATAATCCAATACTAAGTTCATTGTCCAACGTTTGCTTACTTATTTTTCTTTATGATTTTACAAACATATATTTAACCCTTTTTCACTGATAATACCTATAATATACATGCTATCCTTCCTTACTATGATTCCTATGATTCATTCAATTCTTGGACAGGTTCGTGTTCTATTAAAAATTGTTTTATGCTTTGAATACAGTTTTTCCCCAATTTTCTTGCCTTTCCATTTGTTTCACACTGAATTCGATCTAACACCGTCGGATCCTCTTTGATACATTGCATAAAATGGGGAAAGGATTGAAACCCCTTCATTATACTTATGGATGTTGCGGAACTGATTCCGGGTATCTGAGAAAGAATAATATGACCAATATTCTCGGGAGTTATATTGTCCTTTTTGACCTTTTTCACCACATTGCAATAATCAACGCTGGTAGGTATAGGCGCGTTTATAATTGTATTTGTATCCGTATTTGTATCCGTAATCGTATTCGTAATCGTATTTGTTTCGGAATCTGCAATATTCATAGCGGAATGCGAATACGCAGGAGTCTTTCCCTTGGCCATATCTCGCGAAATTTTATCCGTCATGTAAATAACCAGTTCTGCGGTTTCGCGCACACTGCTTGTCTTTAACACCGAGAACCCTTTAAAATAATTCAGGGAGGTAACCGAAGAATAGATGAGTTTTTTTTCTTGCACAGTCTTCAACTGCGAAAATATTCCCTCCAATACGTATAATACGTTATGTAAATGCAATCCGGCTGTATGGATTAAACGATAAGACTGCTCCTCATATCTCCCGTCCTTAATGCTTGCAAGCAAATCTTGAAATCCCTTTCGTTCAATAAGTAGAAGTATATTGTCTGAATCGTCTTTGATGAGAACATCTCCCAACAATAGTACTTCCTTGGACAAGTGTAATGAAGAAAGGAGTTTGGGCTCCTCATTATTTAAAATCGAATAGCACCGATCATATAAATCAGTCTCCCGTTCATCAATAATAATTTTCATGATATAAGACTCTTAATACATGCAGCATAACGCAAATCATTATATTTGTTATGAAATGAATATAATGTGTAGATCCCCTTAAGGGTATTTCCAGTAGGATCTGTTGGCGTTGTAGCCAATGGGTCTGGAAATGGTAGCAAGAGGGAAAAGAAGCTCTTGCATGTTCGCCAATGTGCAGCAATGACCCTGAGCGGGATTCACCGTGTTAAGGTGAATGGACATCCACGCGCTACGACCAACGGTACCGGGGAAACCCGCCTTTTTGTTTCCACCTCCTTGGGATTGGTTGCTAATGCTTGAAATACTAGAAGTACGCTTTGAGCTAGATAAAACCATTTTTATATATACCCTAAACATTTTTTTATCATGCATGTTTATTTATATTGCATACGTACGCATAGACATTTGAGAATACAAATACTTGTAAAATACATTTTCAAAATGACTTAAAAACAATACATTATACTAAATAACACGTAATCCTTTTCTTTATTATATCGTTTTCATTGCATCCTTAAATACAATGAATACTACATCTGCAACAGTCTCGGCTTCTTCGTCCTCCGTGTATGCTGACAACGACATTATTATTGAAAAAAATGCGAATGGTACGGAAACTTATATTTTCGATCCCTACAATCCCCTAAATGCGCCCATCGAAAAATCGGATATTCAATCCATTTTAAATAAGTATGGAATTCAATCCGAAATCCATAATTTTAACTTATATAAGCGCGCATTTGTTCATCGATCCTATACGAAGCGCCCGCAGTTCGAATTGAACGAAAACAATATTATTATGGCTGAGAAACCGGAGAATTGCTTGCCCCTGTTTTCGAAATCGAATGAGCGCCTCGAATTCGTCGGAGACGGTGTGCTTGAATGCATTACCAAGTATTATTTATATCGAAGGTTTCCTAAAGAAAATGAAGGATTCATGACAGAGAAGAAAATTGCGCTGGTTAAAAACGAATCTATCGGTAAAATGGCTCTCGAAATGGGACTGCATAAATGGTTTATTCTGTCGAAGCATGCAGAGATGAAACAAACACGTACAAATTTGAAGAAACTGGGTTGTTTGTTCGAATCGTTTATTGGTGCCATTTTTTTGGATTTCAACAAAATATCGGTGAATGATGAGGAGGGGTGGTTCAAAAATGTATTTGCGACGGGTCCTGGATTTCAGATGGTTCAGATATTTGTGGAAAACGTATTTGAGAAGCATGTGGATTGGATCAACCTGATTCGGAACGACGATAATTACAAGAATATTTTACAGGTGAAGATACAGAAGGAGTTTAAGGTAACCCCGCATTATGTGGAGATGAGTAATGGGAATGACGGATATCATATGGGCGTTTTTCTGTGTTTGAATTTCCCAGCCCATCAAATGGCAAATAGTTCTTATGTATCGATAACGGATTTCAAGTCTTTTCAAGAAATTCATGAATACATGTCGGTAAATAATCGCATCTATATGTTTATGGGCGAGGGTAAGCACAAGATTAAAAAGAAGGCAGAACAAATCTCATGCGAAGAAGCGATTCGGAGATTGGAAGGATTTTAGCATCCATTACGATACAATTACGATAATGAATATGTATTGTATAATACTTATGTAATTATAAAACGGAAGGTAGTCATATTACCGAAGAATAATATACTTCGTTTATACGCAATAACGAAGTATATAGAATAATAATGTGTGGATTATGTATATTTATACAATGATTCATGTGGAACGTTTAAAACAGAAAAAAATGGCAAGGCCCAAAAAAGATGTTTTCATACAGTTAAAGCATGGGCAAATAACGCAAGAACCTGTTGTTTCAAACATAGAATATGAAGAGGAGAAAGAGTATGTTGAGATTCCTATAGTTTCAACAGATGATGATGACAGAATCAAGCTGCCCATGAATAAAATTGTCTTTGTAGATAAAACAAATGATTATCGCGTGAATCGTGATTTGGTTTTAGCCAAATTAAACAGATATACAAATATGGGTGTTGTTGAAAAAAAGAAGTTGGTTGTGCCTTCCGAAGAACCTTCTTTTAAAATTCCACTTATTGAACGAGATGTATATACTATACCTAGTAGTGAAGCCGAATCGGAACGTCCTCGGAAAATTTCTAAAAAAATTGTTATTTCTGAGGAAGAATCTGAGGAGAAAAAAGAATCGATAGAGGAAGCCAGGGAGGAGGAAGCCATGGAGGAAGCCAGGGAGGAAGCCAGGGAGGAAGCCAGGGAGGAAGCCAGGGAGGAAGCTAGGCAGGAAGCCATGGAGGAGGAAGCCAGGGAGGAAGCCAGGGAGGAAGCAAAAGAGGAAGAATCCAAGAAGCAAAAAGAAAAATCCAAGAAGAAAAAAGAAAAGGCAAAAGAGGAATCCAAAGAAGAGGAATCCAAAGAAGAAGAAGCCAAAGAGGAAGCCAAAGAGGAAGCCAAAGAGGAGGAAAAAGAAGAATCCAAAAAAGAGAGGGGGGTGAAAAAGGGAACTCAAAAGATATACGAAGAGGCGAAATATGAAGGTGTTAGTAAAATTACACGTATTGGGAGAAAAATGGTATCTACACGAATGCCGAAAAAAGAAAAACTGATTGTCCGCACTTCGAATTACTATATGAATAATCGAAAAATGTATATTCAAAAAATGGCAGAGCTGTTTCGCCCATACAAAAAGGAAATCATTGAAAGTCTAGAGTCCGCATCATGTGATCAAACAAGCAATCCAACCGTCGATTTTGAGTTGCTTACGCATCAAAAGATTGTCCGCGATTACCTGAATCTATACACTCCCTATCGTGGTCTTCTCTTGTATCATGGTCTCGGATCCGGAAAAACATGTACATCGATTGCCATTGCCGAAGGTATGAAATCCGCAAAACCGATCATACTATTAACTCCTGCTTCTTTGCAAAAGAATTTCTTCAATGAAATCAAAAAGTGCGGAGATCATCTGTATAAAAAGAATCAATACTGGGAGTTCATATCGACAGTTGGAAAACCAAACTATGTATCTATATTATCGGAGGTTCTGCAACTCCCAATTGATTATGTCGAGAAAAAGAAGGGAGCATGGATGGTGGATGTCTCCAACAAAGAGGCCAATTTCACCTCATTGGATAGCTCCCAACAAATGGAGATTAATGATCAATTGGATCTCATGATTCGCGCAAAATACACCCCCATCAATTATAATGGCATTCGTATGAATAATTTGAAAGAATGGTCGAATGATTTCACGACGAATCCATTTGATAATAAGACAGTTATTATTGAAGAGGCGCATAACTTTGTTAGTCGAGTTGTAAATAAGGTGAATCAACCCAACACACTGTCTTATAAGCTATACGACTATCTGATGAAGGCGACCAATGCAAAGATCGTTTTATTAACCGGCACCCCGATCATCAATTATCCGAACGAATTGGGTATATTGTTCAACATATTGCGCGGATATATCAAGCAATGGACATTCCAGCTGAACATTAAATCGACCGCGCCTCCCAATTTCAAATTAAACAAAGAAGAAATCATCAAAATGTTCGAGAAAGAAAAACTAAACGTGTATGACTATATTGAGTACTCAACCAATAAATTAACCATTACGCGCAATCCATACGGGTTTGTGAATGAATATAAATCGGAGGCCAAGAAGAAAGGCGGTTCTTCAGAAAATAAAAGTAGATATACAAGTACAAGTACAAGTATAGTATATAAAATGATAAGTTTATTTAAAGGCGGAACTACCAAAAAAATTCGCAATGCACCAAAGCCTAGTCGTAAGACAAAGAAAAGATACCCCAATACTAATGTGAATATGAACACAAATGCATCCATAGATGACGAAATCGAGCCCGAGGCGCGAATTGAGTACAATGATCGTATTTATGTGGATCCCCACGAAGGAGGTTCAATACATAAAGAAGATGACTATATTGGTGTATCATTAGATGAAACCGGAAATATAAGTGATGCGGATTTCGAGAAAGAGGTGCGAAGAATACTTGGCATGAATCATATTGAAATTATTCCGGCGGGATCTCGCATCGATTTATTGAAAGCATTGCCAGATAATTCGGATTCATTCTTGAATATGTTTATTGATAATGAGACAATTCAGGTGAAAAACGAGAATGTCTTCAAGAAACGTGTATTGGGTCTATCTTCCTATTTCCGAAGTGCTCAAGAAAAATTATTGCCGCGGTTCATTAAGACAGACGATAATGACGATATACATATTGTCCCGGTAAAAATGAGCTCATATCAATTTAACATATATGAACGCGTGCGTCAGAAGGAGGCCGAAGATGAAAAGAGTCGAAGAAGCAGCACGAAACAAGGCCAAGATCAAAATGTGAAGGATCTATTTAATATATCGTCGGCCTATCGCATTTTTTCACGAGCCGCATGTAATTTTGCATTTCCAGATCCACCTGGCCGCCCTATGCCAGACAAAGATAAATCGAAATTGGGAATCATGAGAAAAGAAGAGGAATCCGAATACTCAGAATATCCTGCAGAATATGCCGAAACTGTCTTGGACGATGTATTTGGAAAAGAAGCCGTTGAAAATGACGAGTATGCATCTCCCGAGGATATTGAGTCCGTTGAAAAAACAGTATTGAAGGGCAATTCCTATGAGCAACGAATTGTCGCCGCCATGAAAATGCTAGAAGACAGTATCGATAAATCTCCCGAGGAACAATATTTGACAAGTGAAAAACTCGAATTGTATAGTCCAAAATTTCTACAAATCATCAACAATATTCGCGACGAGGAGAATCGGGGTCTTCATTTGGTCTATAGTCAATTCCGCACGATCGAAGGTATTGGTATATTGAGATTGGCGCTCAAGGCAAATGGTTTCGCAGAATTGCGTATTCGAAAGGTGGAGTCCTCTGGATCATGGGAGTTAATTGAAAAAGAAGAGGATGCGGGAAAACCCCGATTTGCCCTACATACGGGAACAGAAACTGCTGAGGAAAAAGAGGTTATTCGCAACATATACAATAGCAATTGGGAGATTGTGCCTTCGGCGATTACTTCTCGTTTGCGCGAAATATCGGACAATAATTTTTACGGACAAGTATTGAAGGTTCTTATGATTACCGCGTCTTCCTCGGAAGGTATCAATCTCAAGAACACTCGCTATGTTCATTTGGTAGAACCGTACTGGCACCGGGTTCGCATTGAACAGGCCATAGGCAGAGCCAGACGCATTTGCAGTCATCAAGATTTGCCCGAAGAAGACCGAACAGTAAAGGCCTTTTTGTACATTACGGTGTTTAGTGAAGAACAAAAGAAAAACAAGAAAAACATAGAAATGATGGGCCGCGACATTAGTCGCCTTGACGGTCGTCCGGTAACCACAGATGAGTCTTTATTGGATACTTCGACGATCAAATACAACATCAATAAAGTATTGTTGGATTCTGTCAAAGAAACTGCGATTGACTGCAGTGTGTATAATGGAATAACCAATGCGGACGAACAACTTGTATGCTATGGTTTCGGAAAAGTAGAGTCGAATTCATTTGCGAGCTATCCTGAGATTGAGAAAGATATGGGAGAAACCATCGATGTGAATATTCGCAAAAAGAAACTGAATCTGAAACTTACCAAACCAATTGACGGAGTTGTCTATGTGTTTGATCCCAAAACACTGGATGTTTATGACAAAGATAGTTATGATCAGGCGCTCCTCGGAAACGGCGACTTATTGAAAATCGGCGTGTTTGTTCGTTCAGGAAAGGGTTATATCTTGAAAACAACATAGATCTTATCTTCAACGGAACCAACTCCTTTCCTCTATTTTCATCCAGACTCATGAAATACAAAATATATAATATTTGAACAATGTATATTTAGTAATGTACATTGTTGCGACATATTACCTTGCTCTTATTTTGGCGCATGCGCTTGCGTTTTTTCTGATAACTCCTGGCGTGCTATTTACGCTTCCCGGAAGTAAAATGACCGTTGCGGTTTCGCATGCATTGGTGTTTGGTCTAATTGCCCTATTTGCCCACACAGTCATCTTTAGAGTATTTTTCTACAATCACAAATGCACCTGCGATTGCAAATGTGGAAACTGCAACCGTAAAAATGACGACAAAGAAACCCTTTGCGTTAGAACACCCTATATGTTTAGTGCTCGCTATAATTATTAAGCATGAACTTCCATATCAATTGTCTTTTTAAATTCAGCTTGTTGTGCTTCAAAGGTTTGTATCGTTTTTTCCTGTTCGCAAATATAATTCACATATGATCTCATTTCGTCAATAACGTCGGGAGGTAAAAAAGATAGATTCACAAAAACACCGCTTTTGTTTTCATTCAGTTTCACATTATTATTTTTTTTAAGTATTTTAAGTATTTCGATATGATGCAATTTACTCATTGATTCAATCTGCGTCTTCATTTTGTCTAGTTGAATAAGATCTGTTTCCTGCATGATATTCTATTATAGATGATTATAATAGAATAAGTTGTTTATATATTTTTCATATATGTTGCCTTACTACGAAGGCAGGCGACCGAATTAGTATTATAAAAACATAAAACATAATAAACACAAAACACAAAGAACTATGTATTATAATAATAAAATGATATCTAATTTTTTTCGTATAATTCACAGCGATGATATTCATTTCGCTCTGGATCAGACCAATAACAAGTATAAACCACTAATCCGAAAATCAAAATATTACGATAGAGTTTATTTGTGTATCGAAGATTTAAGACCAACGGGGCAACCCAATGTATCTTCTCCCATAAAAGGGTTCTTGTGTAAGAAGTTTGACGATTTTGAGTTCGCCGACGAAAATTTTCAGAGTATGCCTAATAATGATAAGCTGCGTAGTACTATGATACCATTATGCAAATGGGTTCCATCTTTTCTGGACTCCTTTCTCTTGAATATTTATTTGAAAAAGATATTTTGGATAGGGAAACACAACATCGTTGTGGATAAAAAGTAATTTGATTTGTCTTCTTGTTTGCGCATATTATTATCATACTATGATATAGTATAATTATAATTTCATTTTCGAACATGGAGTTTGATATTTTGTATATGTTTCATTTTGTATTTTTGATGGGCATTTTTACAATTCCAGCATGGTCCATCAAATATTTACGATGGGGTGTCTATATACCCTTTATTATTGCAACCTCATGGGTAGTGTTTTACGGCTGTCCCATAACCCATATGCAAACCAATTTACAGGGAGATACATTTGTCCATAATTTACTTTCTCATATAGACCCTACAATAAGTGTTCAACAATCCGACCATATCATCTTTTTCCTGTTTATGCTAATAACAGTTATTGGATTTATTCGACTATGCCCATCATTATTGATCCCCGTACAATAATCGACCCCTTTTTCTTTTTTATCGCACATTACATCATATGACATATGAATATATGACATATTCGATTTATTGTTTTTCATTTATTCACTCGAATACAATCCGAGTATTAGTTCTCTGTTCCTGAAGCGCGTGAAATAGCATCCTTCACAATCTTATTATTCACATCCGTGGTATCTGTCTCGGCCGCATCACGAGACTCGAAATCGACAGTCTCCTTCACACCAACAAGATTTCCATTCTCATCGAGCGTCTGCGTAAGAACGTTTCCGCTCTTCTCGGCAAGCTGAATATTCTCTTCGATGGCCTTTTTCTTGGCATCGCGAATGCGCTGCTCAAACTCCTGCTTTGCCTTTGCCTCGTTCTTAATCTTCTCATGGTGCAACTGGTTAAGCTCCTCCTCCATAAACTCGACTTTTCCAGTCTTGTAGGCATCCGGATCCCACGGAATCCAAACCCCGACAGGTCCCACAAAGATATCATGGTTCTGGTCATACTCGCGAAGACTCTTGCACTTCATCTCCGCTTCCTCCTGTGTAGAAAATACACCACGCACCTTGAGGCCGCGCACCGATGTCTGAAAGGAATTCTCCTTATTAAAAATCGCATTTAAACGGTCCTCGTTCTTGTCCAAGAAATTTTTGAAATCGTCCTCTACCGAGAATTCGCGGAGCTTTGAACCCTCCTCTTCGTTAAACTCTCGAAGATCGCCCATAACCTCTTCCGCATTCAAATTATACTTGAATGAAATAAACTGAATGAAATCAACAAACTTCTCCATGGATTTAGTGAAATCCCATTGCTTTACAAATTGATTAAACAGGAACTCCTCGCGTTTCTTTAGAATCTTATCGGGAGAAATAAAGGACATGCATGCAAACTTCTGACCCGCAATAGGAGGGTCTTCGTCATTCACATCCACATATTTAGGGTTTTTTTGACCGTTTGGCAACGTTTTACGAGGATACATCTATTTAATTATGGTATATTGTATAAATTACTAAAGAATATTGTTTTATATGTTTTGAACACAGATAATATTTATATTTAGCATCGATTTAGCAACTTTTCGGTGCATTATTTTGTTAAATATAGTATATAGCAAATATGCTTGATTTTGCCGAACTCGTTAGACGTGCCATTAAATACCTTGTCGAAGGTCTTGTCGTCGCCATTGTCGCTCTTCTTGTCCCCAGAAAGGCCCTAAATGTTGAGGAGATTATCATCATTGCCCTCATTGCTGCTGCTACATTCAGCATCCTTGATGTGTTCATCCCTGCTGCTGGATCATCTGCTCGCCAAGGTCTTGGTCTTGGTGCCGGATTCAACTTGGTCCGCTTCCCCATGTAAATAGGGAATCAAATATAAACTTCGATCCTAGCTCTCTATTATTGTTCTCTTCTATTGTTCATATTTATTACCGTTTGGTAATAAATATATGTTTTTCTTTAACAAGTGTTATAAAAGGTCTTACCGGGATTTGAACCCAGGTCGCCAGATTCAAAGTCTGGAGTGCTAACCACTACACTATAAGACCACGTTTTGAATAGCTTTCGCTAAGGTTGCTCACGGACGGGTTCGAACCGTCGACCCTTGGCTCATAAGACCAATATTCTAACCAACTGAACTACGCGAGCATAAGTTATTCAGGTTCATATTCCTGAACACAAGTATTTGGATAAATCTTTTATATTGTTTATTAGCGTATATTTAACTAGAGAACATTTAGACTCTTCGTTTAAAACGGCATCCTTAAATGCAATTTTAGTTTCTATGTGAAATATATATTTGATATAAAGGATGTCTTGTTCTATTCTACCGAATCTATTTTCAGATGATGAATTAGATTTTATATTAGAACTGCCTGAAGTAAAAAATGCAAAAAAAAAGGTGGATTCTTTAACAACGCATGGATCCATATATTTTTCGATTGATGTCTATCCTCAGCTAAAAAATACGTTGGAATGTTTTATGAAAAATGGTATTTCGGGTATAAAACGAATTCCAATGCGTTGGGTAAAGGGAGATACCAAACCGCATATAGATAATGGTATGAATGCCTTTGATAATACACATTTGGTGTATATTACCGATAGTAAGGGAGAACTTATTGTAGATGACGAATCCTATCCCATTTGCAAAGGATATGGATACATTTTTGAAGAAGGTGTTTCACATCAAACATGGGGAACGGGAAGAGAACCTCGTCTTCTACTTGGACCCATGAGCGATACTGGTTTTGCCGTTGGAGCAGCAACAGGTATATATGGTTCCGGAGGTTCCACTATCTATATTCGTCAAAATGATATAATGATCGAATACAGTAGTAATCGCGAGACTTGGTATGAAATATCTTGGCCAACTTCAATTATTAATACAGATCCAAGTGGAGGTTATTTGAATATAGAATTCACTACCGATATAACGATTTCAAATAATAACCAATATTTTATCTGCGATCCATATTCAACCAATGGATATATCCAGGTTGGTAGTAGTTCGTTGAAAGATGATGGTAGTCGTCCGATTATTACGATCGATGGCACATCGGACTATCCTGGACTCATCCAAAACGGTACTTCTATTACTAATGGAAACGATAACATACGTGTATTTAACTTAGAGGTGCGCGTAATTAACGGAAGTACTCTGTATAGTTCTGGATACGAAGCCGGTGGATGGATTGGTCAAACCTTTTTCGGAAAAGGAGCTATCGACAACTATGTTATTAACTGTGCATCCGATGGTCCGATTGGTTCCCAATATTCGGGAGGTATTCTCGGATCTAAATCCGGGAGCGAATCTGGTGCCGAGCTCCATGTTATTGGTTGCTCATCATCTGGACAAATGGGATCTCATTCTGGAGGAATTGTCGGATATCATGCAGGCATCAACGGAGGTACGGTATATTGCGAGTCATGTTGGAGCACTGGCGCACAAACCTCCACTTATGCGGGAGGTATATTCGGCGACAGTGCTGGTATGGAATCCGGAAGTTCCATTTATGCAACAAGTTGTTATAGCACGGGTAATATTGGCGTTGGTGGCGGCGGAATATGTGGAGGATCTTGTGGAAGAAATTCTGGAAATGCAACCATTATAAACTGCTACAGCACCGGCAACGTCGCGCAACAAGGAGGAGGCATTATCGGCGTTATTCCACAAAACACGACTGTGAATAATTGTTATTCTATTGGAAATATGGCTGCTGCAACCGCGGGAGGAATATGCGGAGAACTCGGAGGCGATGGAAACATAAATATTACAAAATGCTATACAGTAGGAACCGTTGTAAGTAATCAGGGATATATGATTGGAAGCTCAAATTATGTTCCGCCATCATCGTTTGCAGAGGCCGACGGTAATTGGACCTCCACAAATGCCAATAATGCATTGGACGGTGTTCCCAATACCGTTGTCGGAACATCATGGGTTTCCAATGGAACAAATGAGCCCTATCAAATTTTGAATATGGGTTATAGTCCCTATACTATTAATAATATTACAAATACGCCATCTCTGCGACGTACATATTCGACTACAATTGCTCCGGGAAATTATACAGTTGATGCTGTTGTAAATAATTTATCCTATGAAATTTTAAAAATAAATGGCGGAGATCCTCTTTTCTATGCATCGATAAATATAAATTCAGTTCTAGGTAGCATTTTTATTATACCAGGTACAACGGACGGACTCTATGAAATATACGTCCGAAATAGTGGAAGCTATCATATAACGGTTATGAATTTAACTGTGGAATATGTACCGCCCCCGATCCCCTATTCATTCCCAAAAGCAATGCCTCCCAAAGACATTACAAGTGATGGAACCTGTAGTTTTTCGATCTCCCGATATTCGTTTATTCGAATGCTTCAATCTTCCGATGCGACATCATTGAACACCGTAAATCCTAATAAAAAATGGGTCGGTGGAAGCCGAGATTCATCTACGATTATTGCCAATCGTCGCATATCTGCGGTTGGCAATGGGTCTTTGAATGCTGCTGGAGATCAAATGTCATTTGCTACGATACGTGATATAAATACAGTCGCAGATGCGCGCAGAAGGGTACGTGCGGGAGGCGCAACCGTACCTATTAAGTCTCGAGCCCGTATTGTCTAATCATATTTACTTACATGTATTCGTATTATAAAACAATTGTAAAACAATAAATACCAGACGTATATTATTTATTGTTTGTTGGGGAATTATACTATATTAGACTATATTTGGTTTGGCCTTACTTTGTATTTACTACCATTTGGTTTTTTTTACATTGATCGGAGGACCGGCGCTCTTTTTACGCGATTTCGATGGGTCATAGGCTTCGTCTTCATCATCCGATCCCATATTTTTCGATGCCTCCCAGAACTCCTTGCTTCCTAGCTTGAAATCGGGACGCGTCTCTGCTTTATACCAAAAGATCTGATCTGTTAATTTATTCGATTTTGCATTATTATTAATAACTAAACACTCAAAGTTCTCTGTTGTTTGATCCATAATCGAACAAAACGCCTCCAATGTAGGAAACATAGATGCATAATTCTCCCAAATACGCTTTCGATTTGTCAAATAATTCTCTCGGAGAATAAATACATAATCGATATTTGTTCGCAAATTGGGAGGAACACCCAGTGGATACTGCATAGTAATAATCAACATAACCTTCCAGTGTCTCCCGTTCATAAACAACAAACGCATCAATTTATCGCGCGCCCACGATTGATCATAAAGACAATCATCCAATATAACAAATGCGCGGGGATCAATGGTGGTTCTCCCATAGGCCTCGATTTCTTTATTCATCTGTTTCAGAACATTCTTCTGTCGCCGCAATACATTCTCAATCAATACGGAATTGTATTCCTCGTGAATAAAGAGCTTGGGAACATGCTCCGAATAAAATCCATTACCGGCTTCTGTCCCAGAAATAACAGTTCCTATCGGAACGTCTTGGTGATGATACAGTAAATCTCTTACCAAAAATGATTTTCCGGTATCACGTCTCCCAATCATAACAATAACAGGACCCTTATTTTCATTGGGACGGAAAGTAATATTTCGCATATCAAATTTTTTTAATTCCAAAGATGCCATTTTATTTAGTATAATCGTATATATTCCCTAATAAAATATTATTTGGCAATAACAACGCATAGGATAGGAGAACGATTCTATTTTTCTCGTTTATACATGAACAATAATATGGTGGAAAATAATAAATAATATTGTTTGTCGATTGTATCGAGGATGAATGCATTTAGCGTAAATCAAGGAGCTTACATATCTCCCAACATTTCACAATTGGAAAAAGATTATATCCAAACACTTGACGATATTGAATATGGCTACAATCCATTTTCACTTACGAAAATACAGTCGTATATTCCAATATATTCATATGTGTTAGACCTATCTTTGGATAGTTGCGACCATATCGGATTGAATAATCCGCTCGAATTTTGCACACTAGAATCTGTAATTAACAAACTAGACCCATCTTTTCCTAAATTGGAAAGAAGTGTTTTTATTAAATTTTCTCCCCTACTTGATCCAATTAAATACATGACTGGAAAATACGATCTAAGTAAAATAGTATTGCCATCTAGCCAGGACAAATCGCTTCCTAAAATAGAGGACGTGAATAATGCATCCTATGTAGATGGATTTTTCTGTTATTTGAGCTCTCAATTAATGGATCGCTATCGTATTCCGCATTGTATTCAATATTATGGCTCGCACTTGGCATTTCAGCGGAAGTTCAAAATGATTATGGACGATCTTGATTATTTGTCTGGATCCTCCTATTTCTTGGACAACATGAATAAAATGTTTTTCATTTCGAAATGCAATTTTACAGAAGAGGATTCTCATGCAATCTCCCGAGGAAACAAACCCAAATTGAGAATCTCCCAACATTCTCAAAAAGATATCGATTTGGATCTGGATTTGGAGGTTGTCGATGTGAATTCTGATCTAGCTGTAAATGAAATATCCAATGAATCTTCCTTGCCCACCGCCTCTTCTGAACCGTTGAATCTAATATATGAATTTTCCACAAATGGTAATACGAATGAGACTGTTGCGAATTCAGAGGATTCGAGCGATAACAATAGTTTGTTGAATTATAGCAGCGACGAATCTGATGAAGACGACAATGAGGATCCTGATGATGATGATGGCAACTCAGACAAAGAGGAGGATGAGGATGAGCAGGATGAATATGAGGATGAGGATGAGGATGGGCAGGAGGACGAGGATGAGGATGAGGATGGGTCTGATGACGATGATGATGATGATGATGAGGAAGAGGAGGAAGACGACGACTCAGATGAAGAAGAACCCGAAATATATGCGTATATTAATGATTTTCCAGTACAAATGATTTGTCTGGAAAAGTGTAGCGGCACATTTGATGAACTATTTACAAAAGGAAAAATCGATGAAAACAACGGAGCATCTGCATTATTTCAAATTGTCATGACTCTTATTATTTACCAAAAAGCATTCCATTTCACACATAACGATTTACATACAAATAACATCATGTATGTGGAGACCTCAGAACCTTACTTATACTACAAATACGAAGGCGTCTATTATCGAGTACCCACGTATGGCTATGTCTATAAAATTATTGATTTCGGAAGAAGTATATACAAATGGAATGGTAAGAAATTGTGCAGTGATAGTTTTGCGCTTGGGGGAGACGCCGCGACTCAATACAACTGTGAGCCATTTTTCGATGAAAATAAACCCAGATTAGAACCCAATTACAGTTTCGATTTATGCAGACTGGGGGTATCGATCTACGATTTTGTTATTGACGAGGATGAATCTCCCGAAGAGATGGATGATTTTCAAAAAATAATCTATGAATGGTGTTTGGACGATAATGGGAAAAACATATTATACAAGAAGAACGGAATGGAACGATATCCGAATTTCAAATTATACAAAATGATTGCGCGAACGGTACATGATCATTCTCCGCAAGGGCAGTTGGACAAGCCGTTGTTTAAGGATTTCAAAATTTCCAATAACAAGTGGAACAAGATTTCTAGTTCGGGGAATGTAGAGATCATCGATATTGATAATATACCCTTCTTGGGATAAGATAAATAATAAGATCATACAAAATTATGCTTCGATATAAAATATAATATAAATATAGTGTGTGGATTGCATTATACACAATATAAAATGCAATCTATGTTTCCAACCAAATTTCGAAACCCTCCAATAAAGGATGGGAATAATAATACAGTAAGCGGAGTAAGCCGCGAACCCGAATCCGAAGATGTGAAAAGCGAAACAAGTAGTCATCGTATTGGCGGAGAACTTGGCATGATCAATGATCATAATGAATTCCAATATTTTCGTGGCAAGCAAATGCAAGTGAATGAAAATATTCGAAAGAAGCTCGATTTTTTCTTGATAACACAAAGAATTCCTCATATAATATTTCATGGATCGTCGGGCACTGGAAAAAGGACGATTGTGTATGATTTCATAAATCGCATATATCATTTTGACAAGCAAAAAATAAAGTCGAATGTAATGTTTGTAAATTGCGCACATGGTAAAGGCATCAAGTTTATTCGCGAAGATCTGAAATTCTTTGCAAAAACAAACATACAGTCGAATTCGGGGGTCATGTTCAAAAGCATCGTGTTATTAAATGCAGATTTTTTAACGATTGACGCACAATCCGCGCTTCGGCGTTGTATTGAGTTGTTTAGTCATAACACGCGTTTTTTCATTATTGTAGAGAACAAGCATAAATTACTGAATCCAATATTGTCTCGCTTTTGCGAAATCTATGTGCCCGAACATATAGATAATGGAAGAATTGTTAATCTACATAAGTATGATTTAAGTGCGAAGATGAATATGGCATTTCATGATAGGGAAAAAAAAGATTTTGTGCAAGAAATGATATTCAAAATCGCAAGTCGTGGAGATCTAACCCATAAAATGCTTGTTGATTTTTCCATTGAATTCTATGAGAACGGAATATCCTCGCTTGACATTATTGAATTTATCGAAAAAAGCGATCTCTTCGAGGAAGAAAACAAGATCGAATATATTTCTGAATTTTACAGAATCAAATCCGAATATAGATGTGAAAAACTGCTAATGCTGTATATATTTGATATGTTATATATGCGTTCTAAATAGATATAAAAAAAATGAAAGTTCTTTATTATATTATAGTTTTTCATGGACGATTTTGTAATTTCGAATTTGAATGAATCGCGAAATGAATGGTGCGCAAGACTGGTTAGTATCCTAACACCCCTCGTTATACAGGGTATTCGATCTATTTTTAACGAAGCATGGACCATGTGTGTTACTAATGGCGAGGTGAATAAATATTTGATGACCTTTCAAAATATGCTTTGCAGTGTCCATAAATGGAATTCTAATATTATTGAGGAGGAAAGAAAGCGAATTATCGAGAAAAGTGGGTGCAATTATTTGGAGGATCTTATTACGTGTGTCCATATTATTCAATTGAAGATCCTTACAAGTATTCGTGTAGGTACGCGCCAAAAGAAGATTGATATTACTATTCCCAAGTTGGACCATTTCATACACAAGGTATATATTAACGTAGCTCGCAAGGTATATACAAATGTATATTTGTTCGAGAAAAATATTAATCCTCTTCAACTGCAGAAGAACAATCGTGAATTGGAAATGATCGTACAAGAATGCATTTTACACGCGATTCGCGATAGTATTCCGACTGAATCGATTATTCGTGCATATTTGGATCAAAGCATTGAACAAGAAGAAGAGGTTATCATTGAAAATATTGAACAGCCAGTTATGGATAATAATGCGGCAAGTACCCATCCCAATGGTGGTGCGACTACTACGAATCTCAATAGCTCTACGCCGACGGATGTTGCTGCAAATAACAATACATATTCTCCTATTGAAGTGGAACCGACAATCAAAGAAGAGTTTGTGCCTGAGACAGTTCCATTGATTACGAATGTGAATGACGCACCTGTTATAACCCGTTTATCCTTTAATGATATGGATTCTACCATGGACGACAATAATCAAATAGAACAAGTTCATGCACCAAAAACGATTGAGCAATTAGAAAAAATAAGTATGGAGCGAGCCATGCAACGTAAAATGGATGAGGAGGAAGACCGCATTCATATCCATACGGAACCAATCGATTTGTCAGGATTCGATATTTTAGATGAGACACCGAATGATACAAATACCGGGAGATTGTCGGATCCGATCATTGACTTTGAGGAATTATAATATGGAATATGCAACCAAGATCAGATGCGATGTGCGTAAAATATTGATTTCAAATGTTTAGCAGTTTATTATACAAATAAAATAAATAATTCTGAAAGCAAATGGAGAGACAACTTTTAGTATCATTTCTTATTTCAGCCTTCTTTTTTGTACTCCGTATTATCGAAATGAAATACATTGATAAAGAATGGATACCCTTAAAATATGTCGTCCGTGATATATTTATGGTATTTGTTGCATCCCTTATTGGATCAAGTTTGTTTTTTTATTCCCAAAATGGCATATTGGAATTTTTTAGTGTAGTTACTGACAATATTGAAGTTGCTCCTATTGCGAGCCAGATTTTTACGGACGAGCCCGGGTTCTAATACGAAACCTCCCCTTATTCATTCATATAATTAGATATAGAATTATATGAACCAAAAAAGATAAAAGAATAGCTTTATGATTAGATGTAAAACGATTTATCAATCCCCAATCATTAATACTCAATCCCCCCAATCCCCAATCCCCCCATTCCCATGAATCTCTATTTTATCCAGTATGCAAATATGATGATCGTATTATGGAACTATCCACCTATTTTCGCTTGGTCTCTTTCCCATTATTTGTATTTGGTCGGAACATGGATATACACAATGGCATATACCTATTATCAGTACAATGTTGAAATCTTCTTAACCGATGAAAATGTGAAAAAACAGTATGCGAATGTACTCAGATTTCATATTATTCGTACAATATCGACCAGTTTGCATTCGTATTTGTCTGTCATTTCTGTTTATTTACTACAAAAAGAGACAGCTCCCTTTTTGCTATTTATGTCTTTATACATTCACATGATCATCAACTATTTATACTATTTCAAAGAGGTGAATCCATACGTTGCGCTTATGAAGCATATTCCCCATATGATAGATACAATCATTATTATTGGCTGTATTCCCCGAGAAAAACATGTGTATTTCAGACTCGGAACGTTTTGTATTGCGAGAATATTAAGCGAGGCATTTGTTTATAATAAATTACTTTCCCAAATATTTCTTTGTGCGGAAACCTATTATATAGTTAAATCATTGCTATGAATGGCTGATGCCTGATGCAGGTAGGTACATCATTTATCTTTGCCCGTTGTATTTATTTTTTGTTTCCGCGTGAATCTGCCAAGATTATATTTCATTTTTTTTGTTTTCGGGCGACGCGTCGTTAGTGAAAAGAATTCTTTTAGATAATCCATTAATTTTTCATACACATATATGTCGGTTTGAGAATCTGCTGCATTTATCATCGCGCTATTATTTGGACTCTCTTTCGGATTCTGATTTTGATTATGAAGATAATTACTTATAAGATTGCGATTGTACGCATAAAAATATTTCATATATACGGGAGATTCGATAAACATATTTACAATATTCTTCCAATCCATTTTATGATAATAACTTTTCGGCTGTATATAAAATATTTTATTGTGTTTCATTTTTGAATACATGGTATTGTCTATAAAACATATTTCCGTGTGTTTCGGCAATAACGCACATTCTACAAAATCGCTGTGGGTTTTTTCGCTAGTTGTTCGCAGCGGTTCGATGATTTCATTTCCAACTTTAAATGCACATATCAATTTATCAATAAACGAGTTTGTTTGCAATTTATAATCAATGTATTTATGAATTCTTTTCGGGAGTTCGGGAGAATATTTATTGTTTGTGTATATGTATATTTTGTAGCATTCATTCATTTTCTTCTTTTGATTCAAATAATAAAACACATTCATGATACCGTATCGCAAAAAATTCGGGTACAAATCCAATAACTCGTTAAAAAATGTCTGATCAAGTTCAAAGGGTTGCTTTTGTAAATATTTTTCTAAACTATGATGCAACAATACAAATTCTCCGAAGGATCCAATGGTTTCGTCCATATCAAATACAATAACTTTCAAGTGTTTTTGCAGAGTGGGCATGCTCATATGCACACTCGACATCTTGTGCAGGAATTTGCCTCGATATATTTTGACAAGGTCATCATCATCATCATCATCATCGTCATCGTCATCGTCATCGTCATTCGATCTCGATCTCGATCTCGATATGTCGCGCGATAGTATATTTTCATTGGTCATTGTTGGAATCATGGTTGCTCCATTATTTATAGTGTCGGGATATTGTTTGGGCAACCATTTTTTTAAGATTTTATTCATAACACATCTATGTATAAAATCCTTACATATTTTTATCTTTCCGATATTAGAAGATATTTTATTTTCCAGTAGATCCAAATCCGCCACTACCGCGCGCTGTCGCACATAACTGATTTTCATCATGTAGCATTTTTACACGGATCGGACACATTGTTGGATGACATATTTGCAACAAACGATTATGTTTATCCACTGTATAAGGCGGTTGAAAGCACCGAAATGCGCCAATCAAATCTCCGCGATATCCGCTGTCAATAATTCCTGTGCAATTTGCAAGAATAAGTGGAGTCTTCGAAATACTCGAGCGAGGATGAAGCAGAAATGCGCTCGGAGCACTCTTATAGGTCATAACACCCTTCACCTTCATATTCAAATATTTCGTAATAAAGGCATCCTCAAAAGTAGTCGATTCCGGAACAAACAAGTCGAATCCGGAGTTCGCAAATGCATCACTTTCGACGGACGCATTATGTTTATCAATATAATAGCTATATACCTCAATCAGCTCGGGCTCGTTGCTAGGAACATATAGAGTAAGGGTCGCAATATTTTCATTCATGGAATGATGAGACATTGTCTATGTAATAAGATATTATCTTATAATATAATATCTTTATTCTCTGTTGTTTTATATGTATTTTCCTCTTTCATTTTTCTTTTTTTACAGTGGCGGAAGAACCGATGTACATAGCGAAATCGATCCAAGGCTTGCGACATCATATTTGATAATAAGGGGGAGATCATTACCCAAATACATCTCCAAATGACTGCACAACGGTGTGCATTTAATAAAGTGGCTGAGCGACTTCAGTGAAAATTCTCCTTGAATAACCGTCGATGGATCCGGTTTCTGAATGAAATTCAGATTTCCGTCGGATTCCGACCGATAGATGCGAGAGCTCGCGAAGTTCCCCTCGCATGAAAATATAAGATCATTGCCAACCGACTTGATTTCGATACGATCCGAAATACCATTCAGGTCCCGAATGATCTTTTGAAAATCAGTTGTCGGGAGATTAATAACAGTCGAATACTCTACGTCGGGAACAACCAGTTCCTCGGTATCGGGTTCGATCAATCGCAGTTTCTGACTGTAGCACTGTTTAATATTGCCATTATCATATTGCAGACCCAGATGCGAGACGATACCATCATGATAATCGCAGTTCTCGATATACATCGATAACGTATCATCATTGGACATGGTAGATATTACACGAAACAGATGAAGCGTATTTGCGCATATGATTATTTTTTCGGGAACACATACAAACTTTTCGAATTTGCGAGCGTTTAATACCACATTCACCAAAATGGTATGTGTTTTATCGAAATTAATGATTTTCATTCCTTCCGGAGTGAATGTTATTGTCGCGTCCGTTAAGATATCCTTGATTGCTGTTATCGTATTACGAATGGGTTGGATCTGGACAGTTTTAATAGTTAATACATTGTTTGCCTCATTCATGACAAAATACAAATGACTTTTTTTTATAAGAGTAAAAAACTTTAAGTCATTTCCGTCTCCTTGTATTTCTATATATGTATTTTATCCGTTATTGTTATTGTTATTTGCGGCCAGGCTATCATATGCCATTAATATAAGTTGTTCATTGTCCGACAATTTCTGAAAAGTTATGTAATTATCAAACAAGTAATTCATGTGTATGTTTTTCTTGGTCGATGACGGAATAAATACTCGAACAAGAATTCCTTTATCATTGAATTGAATGTTTGTCACTATACCCATGATCGTTATTTTCGATTTTCCATCGGTACATCGACGAATGGCTTTCACGTACTTTCCTATATGGAGATAACATATTTCGCTTACCACACGAAATCCCATGAGCTTCGAGTACAAGTCCGCATGTCGTTCTTGATTGCACCCCAATTCGGAGATCGCATCATATACCTCCTTATTTATTATTTTCAGGGTTTTATTTTCCAAATAACTGTTTTCATCGTCTTCGAGCGTATCCAATAACTCATTAATATCTATGCTGGATAATAATGTGGGATCTTTTAATGCATTCTCGTATATTTCACTTATCTCATTTTGCACATTTTGCATTTTATGAGCGTATTGTTATTTAACTTGATTTATCCCTATTTACTTAATTCAGTTATACATATGTATTTCTACAATTATACGTATGTATTATCTCCCAAAGTATCAAAAATAGAATCGTGGAATATGAACTTTATAATGTTAAACGATTTATTTTATCAATAACCGTATTCACTAGTGGATTTTCCTTATTTATTTGCTCCAAATTTTCAACGGTTCGGACATGCATATTTTTCAATAACAGCGTCTCGCCATTTTCTCTGTCTTCCTCGAAATATGTCATCAAATAATTCTCCAAAGTAGCTGTACTATAGTTTGGATTTTCTGGAAATCTAGATACATCATCCACATACAATATTGCCTTTTTTTCTACTTTCATAAATTCCTGCGGATCTATGATGACGAGATTGTTATCGCTCGTAAGCCATAATACCACTGCGTGCATTACTGACCCTGACGGATATAATAGCGCAGTTAATATACCCTGTTCAGGTATTTGCTCCATAGTACCTTTCATTTCCATCAGCATTTCCTTCAAAAGTGTTATGTATTTCTTTATTTTATTTCGACGATATGGCTCTGACTCTTTGGAACCTCGTAAATATATTTGGGTATCGGGAATTACGGAACCTCGTAAATATTTTTGGGTATCGGGAATGGGAATTAAATCGCGATTGTATATCGACTCCCACCCCCATAATGTTTCAAGAGACGAATTCAAATAATAACTGGTTTCTGATAACGTTAGACCTCTTTGTTTTTTAATAATTTGCTCTGTTATTTTATCATATGTTTGTATATTGATAGATCCCAAAAACAATGCGGTGTTTGCTGCACATGTTCCGTGTTTATTCTCAAATAATTCGCGTATTTCTCCAGCGTGGATTACTCTTTGTATAACATCGGTATCATATTCGGGATGTATGCTCAACACATTATTTGAATGCATAAATATCATCATTAAAATTGCAAAAAATATACGATTTATGATTTCCATAAGCCATTTTCGGTTTCCGCCACGATACTTAATTCTTCTTATTGTTTTTTTCAATTTGAAGTTTCCTTTTCTTATTGTTTTTTTCTTATTCGATTTTCTTTTTCTTATTCGGTTTTCTTTTCTCCCACCACCATTTGTTTTGTTTTTGTGTTTGACCCATTCTGAAACCATCTTTTCAACGGTTAAATAGAGCGTGTTCAGCAATAGTGAATTTTTCACATTGCATTCACTTAGGACAATACCTGAGTTTATGAAAGAGTCAATGGTTTTGTTATAAATATCCGCAATTTGTACATTTGTAGTTAGATACTTAATACTTGTATTTCTACTTGTATTTCTCGAATTCTCCTTCTCCATCTATTATATTATTATATATCTATGATATATGATGTGTGCAAAATAGATATGATATAAGATATATGTATGTCTTATATGATGGCATTAATATTCATTAAACCGGTTATTGAGATTCAATTGTTGTTCATCCAAAAATTTATTCAATTTCACAGTGGTTGTTTTCACGTTGTATAAAAAATATTGTGTTATTCCTAAATTTGCTAACAAAAACAATGCGCTCCCAAATATGATTTGGGAATCATATTTTCTGAGTTCGTGGCTACGAAATGGGTGGAATCTGATTATCAAAAATCCGCATACAAACAATTGAGCAAAAATATTCAATTTATTCACATGAATCGGATCAATCATTATAATGCCAAACAATGCGAATGCATATGCAATATGCGTAATTACCATGATGGTTCTGTAAATCGGTATTTTTACTTCATCCAAAATATTATCAATATAATCAATATAATCCATTTTCACATATGATATAGATATATTTTTTAGATTATATTATATATATTGTATATCAAAACAGATGTCAATGGATATGGATATGAATATCTTCAGCAACATAGATATTGATTCGACGAAAATGAATAAAAAGAATGATTTCACACCCATTCAGACCGAAGATAATCATACAAATACCGAGCATGAAATGAATCGATCTCGTACTCCATCTACTCCTCCTCTATTTTCAATAGACAGAAACGGAGAATTACACAGTCCTCCTCGAGCTCCCTTAAAAATAAATCGTAATATAAAATTACACTATTATATAGATGATAATGAATCTGTATCTAAATATAATCATACAAATCAAATAATGAAAGGAAAAGAGAAAGTGGAATAACAATATAGATCGGTTTATTGTTCCATCTATTGTGCATGAACGAACATAAATAATAACTATTGCAAGATTATTATTTGTTATATTTTATTTTTTACCGATATAGATATAAATATGGAACAGGACCCGAAACAGATAGAGGAACAGGAACAGAGACAACTCAGCTCGGGTACAATTATAAATAATGTGTATTGCCTAGAAAACCAAATTGGAAAAGGAGAATTCGGAACCGTTTATCAAGGATTCAATATGAAAACAAATAAACAAGTCGCGATCAAAATCGAGCCCTCCGACTCGGATATGAAAATACTCAAACACGAAACCACGATTATCAATCATTTATACAAACACGGGTGCCGATTCATTCCATGCATCTACTGGTACGGCTTACATAATTCACTCTACACGTGCTTAGTCATGCAACATTATGTATGTTCCTTGCACGATTACTCGCTTTCTAAAAATATATCTGTATCCCTCCTCGATAATATGATGATGAAATGTATTTATATATTGGAATCCATTCATAATGGGTGGGTTATTCACCGAGATATCAAACCACAGAATTTTATGATTGGCGCGGACAAAGAATTGTATCTTATTGATTTCGGAATGGCGACCTTTTACGTCGATGAATATAAGAAACCTATCCATAATACCTCTACCAAACAATATATTGTTGGGTCTCCCAAATACGCCAGTTATTTTATTCACTGTGGAATGACTCCGGAACGACGCGATGATCTTATTTCATTAGGCTATATGTATATGTTTTTGAGACACCCTGGGGTATCGTGGGACGATTTTCGGGCATCTATTGGAGACGGCGATCATACAGATACCACATCAAACGCGCCTAACTCAACTATTATGACCGAACTCGATATAAATCACCCCAGAAACATTGTTCGTAAAAATAAAAAACGATTGAATCATTTGGTCCCTGAAATACAGAGAATATACTATAATGAGGATTCCGTATCGATTATTCAATATATGGAATATTGTTATCGATTACAATATACAACTACACCTCTCTATAGTAGTCTGGTATCCTTATTTTCATAGTGGTTATCCATGTTTTCATGCAAAACAATATAAACAAATAATACATGTTATTAATATCATCATATATTGTTGTGAAAACATGAGCGTTATTATTGGTCAAGTGAAGTGGTTCAATATGAAGGCGGGGTATGGGTTTATCAATGTTCGTACCGGCGAGCATACTGGAAAGGACCTGTTTGTTCATTATACTTCGGTGAAGGTTGTGAATCCTCAATACCGTTATCTTATTGCGGGTGAGTATGTGCAGTTCAATGTCGATACCCCTGCTGACGGAAAGCATGAGTTTCATGCCGTAAATGTTAGCGGTATCGAGAATGGACCACTTATGTGCGAGGCTCGCCGCGATGCGGCCGCTGCCGCTGCAACTACGGATACCTCAGATAAGCCTCCTCGTCGTTCGCGCGCCCCTGCACCTGTTCCCAGTTCAACTGCATCTACTACCACGTCGGAGCCTTCCAGGAAGCCTCGTCGTACGAGAAAGGCGGCAGATGCATAAATAATTTCGCGCTCCTCTGCATCTCTTTTCGTTTTATTTGATTTTCTTGAAACAAGAATATCAAATTACATAGTAGTCCGGTTAATGACCACTTCCTTTGCAATATTTCGTAGTATTTTTCGATTATTAGATTCCTCTTGACTAATATCTCCGCCAATGCATTGTCGCATAATATCTAAATGCAAATGGTATTCTGTACTATCTAATATTTCACATCGCGGGTTCTGATTCATCCATACACTCATTTGCTGCATGTTTTTACGAACGACCGCGTTCAATGCCTTTTTAAACTTACTCTTTTCAGGATTATCTTTCTCCCATACATTGTCCTCTTTAATATATAATATTTCACGTTTTAAATCGGTACAGTGAATGGGTCGTTTATGTACGTCCAACTGGCGTAGGCCGTCCATGAATATTTTGCTGATCCCGGCGACATACCCATGTACTCCCGTGTATTCTACATTGTGCGGACCTACTTCTAGCGAATCCACAAACTGGGTAAGTGTAATTGCGTCCTTGCATTTTTCATTCAAAAAAATATTCAAATTAAACTGTGTATTATTGGTAGTATTTGTGCTATTATTCACAATGGTTGGTTGCTTTGCAAGTTCTTCAATCATATTTTTTAATTCCTCACTGTCTTCCTTTCGCAATTCCCGTTCCTCCATCAACATTGTTTTCAAATCCTGGTTCTGTTGAATAATACTTATGATGAACTCCTTTGTAATAATTTGGTTTAAACTCATGGGGACCAATACAGAGGATGCAGATGCTCCAGATGAACATCCTCCAGATGCAGATAGAGACGATGGGTCTGTTGTGCTCGGCTTTGCTATTTGACATATGTTCTTGTGTTTATAAAACCCGGACTTGCTTTTCATGTTCTTCCCGCATGGACACACATAATATGATTTACAATCTTCCGATATAGATATTTCCGTTGTCTTCATAGAGTGTTTTTTTGTATTTATATGCCGAGTCCATTCGTGTATTTTATTTGTTCTATAATTGCAATATTCACATTCATGCTTATAGTTATTTGATTTATTACTACGTCGATTGTTATCTATATCCATAATGTCTGTCATTTACAAATGACTCTATTTAAATGTATGTATTTGCTGTATTTATATATTTAACTGGAGAATACTATTTTTCAAATTGTACAATTTAACGATTTTTACTGCATAAACGAGTGATTTTACATTTTTCGATCGACGACTATACTCGATTCTTCGTAAGTCTCCAAAAACACCCTAAAGTCTCCAAAAACACCCGAAAAGTCTCCAAAAACACCCGGAAAGTCTCCAAAAACACCCGACCATTTTTTGTCCTCCCGAAAAAATCCGAAAAAAGTTGTGCAGCGGGACCGTTTTTCTAAAAACGTGATTGGCTGGTAAATGCAGCGAACTCAAAAAATCCTGTTTTTTCAAAAAACTTTTTCCCAAAAAGACAAAATTGGACATTTTAAAAATGTCCAAAAACCATTTTTTCAAAATACTTTTCGATAAAAAAACACTTAATGAAATTTTCCATGGGAATTACCATTTTTTCCACCCACCTTTTATCATTTCAAACGCCAACTTATAAGAATGTATATAATAGATACACATGGTTTGAGTGTGTTATAATATGTATTTAATGCTCATCATCCGAAATTTCCACACAATCGCCTCCTAATTTTTCTTGTTCTCTATTCATATATAAAAGTATGCAACATTTACATCCATTCATTTTTCTACTCGATAAAACATATAATGAATGTTCAGCGCAATAATCCTTATCTTCTCCATAACTATACGCATTTTTCAAACATCTTTCATTATTGCGTCGAATATACACGCATTTCCCTTCCCTTTTTGGGTTGGCATTATTTTCTATCATAGTATGCCTTGTACATAATCCGTTTTCGCCAACAACCCTATTTTTACAAGGATTTCTATATAATGTTAATCCACTGCATCTCATTCTTTGTATTATTATAAATAATTCAACAAATAAATATTCTATATTCAATTTTATTATGTGTAAAAAAGTCATTTTGCTCGATTTTCGAGTAAAATGAATAAACTGACATACACATACAACACCATTTATGGTAAGTCTCCAAAAACACCCGAAAGTCTCCAAAAACACCCGAAAAGTCTCCAAAAACACCCGAAAAGTCTCCAAAAACACCCGGACATTTTTGACCTTGGAAAAAATGTCCGAAAAATTTTGTGCAGCGGCACCGTTTTTCGGAAAATGCGATTCACTGGTAAATGCAGCGGTTGCAAAAAATCCGGTTTTTTCAAAAAACTTTTCTCCAAAAAGACAAAATTGGACATTTTAAAAATGTCCAAAAACCAAATTTTCAAAATACTTTTCGATAAAAAATCACTTATAGAAATTTTCCATGGATCCTATCTTTTCTTTTCATTTTTATGCAGTTAAATTATATACTAGAATACGTGGATTCAATCGTATAATTGCAGCGGCAGGCGGTATCATAAAATCGTGTATATATGGTTGTATAAAAAAGTCATTTTGGCTCGAAAATCGTGTAAAATGAATACGCGTGTATTATATAGCCGCTTGAAAAATGGTAAGTCTCCAAAAACACCCGAAAGTCTCCAAAAACACCCGAAAAGTCTCCAAAAACACCCGAAAAGTCTCCAAAAACACCCGGACATTTTTGACCTTGGAAAAAATGTCCAAAAAAAGTTGTGCAGCGGGACCGTTTTTCGGAAAATTCGGTTCGCTGGTAAATGCAGCGACCTCAAAAAATCCGGTTTTTTCAAAAAACTTTTCTCCAAAAAGACAAAATTGGACATTTTAAAAATGTCCAAAAACCATTTTTTCAAAATACTTTTCGATAAAAAATCACTTAATGAAAATTTCCATAATAAAAATTAGATTTACTTAGAAATATTTATATAATACTAAAGTGAATACTACACGATGCCTGCTGCAAAAAATTGATTACCAAATTCAATACCATCGCACCATATAACGCATACAAATTCATAATGTCATCAACAAATTACATAACGTCTATTCCCATATTTAATGGGATTCAAGGTAAGTTTTATATGATAGATGGAGTAAAATATCATATATGTTTTCCAATTAAATGGGCAATCGATCATTTAAGGGAGGCTGATCTACAGTTTGGACCTATTGGCTGTGGTAATTGTGCAGTGTATGGGTCTATTCGGGGAGTATTTGTAGGTTATTGTTCAAATTGTATAACCCGTAGAGGTACCAATTTATTTCCAGCTGTTGTCATTAGTCATTTAGAAAATGAACATATTTGGCAACAATATCCATATATGTACGGTATCGATAAATCTGAAATTGGCGACGAAGAAATAAACGCAGGATATGATGTATATATGCAAAATCATGTAGATACACAAACTACTATAGAATATATTTCATCTGATTCAGATTCGGATACAGTTGTTCCTGAATATATAGACGAAGAATACGATATTGAAATAGAATAGTACATTAGATAATATTGTATCATAATATAAGTCAAACGAATAAAAATTGAAATACTTTTTTATTTGGAAATGATTGCAGCCCCACCACTCGAGAATAACCAATCAACAACAAACATGAGCACTCCCGCGTACGAATCCTTGGTAAGTGATCCTATGAAAAGCAGAGTATATATAGATACCATAATGGATATTTTTATAAAATTTCGTAGAAATATAGATTCGATTTATGGCGAATTCATCAATTTCTTAAATGAACACATCATTTGGATGTTATCTCTCAGTTATGACATAGATATGTATAATCCTCAAAGTAAGATACATGTAATGGCAATATGTGATTTTCTAAAATATCCAGAAGAATACATGAATGAGTTCATAGATTATTTCTCGGATTATATGAGGATTAAGAATTCCTTCAAACGAGTGTGTATTGATGACATGCCAATGAATGGATATTACTTGTATGAATACTTCACGGATATTGTATCTTACCTGGAGTATATTTTGCAGAGAACTCCTCCCTTAAATTATGGAGAAATGAAAGAAAATAATAGAGATTTTTATAACGAACTCAATAAGTATATATTACACCCAAAGCGCATTGAAAAAATGGCAACGCAATTTGATATCGGGTTCTTCGATTATCTAGACGTTATAATGGGATCAGAAGAATGAATATAAGGGATTTTTACTATAAAGTGTATCTAATATGCCTCCCAAATTCAAATCTAAAAAAAAAATCGTATCCGGATCCAAAAGTAAAAATATAAATGATAATACCGACGTCGATGATTATCCGGATCACGACCCCCACTCCTTTTTAATTATTGTAGAATCTCCCTCCAAGTGTAAAAAAATAGAGAGCTTTCTAGGGACCCAATACAAATGTATTGCAAGTAAAGGGCATTTGCGAACGATTCATGGATTAAAATCGATTCAAAAGAAACCCGATTTTGAAATAACTTTCACCAATATTGAAGACAAAGAAGATCACATTAAATGGATGCGAAGAATCATATCGAGGTATATTCCCCAAAACGTATATATTGGAACCGACGATGATCGCGAAGGTATGGCTATCGGCTGGCACATATGTATATTATTTGGACTTTCAGTGGATACAACACACCGGATTGTATTCAATGAAATAACAAAATCCGCGCTCGAATATGCAGTACAACATCCATCAAATATCGATATGAATTTAGTACATGCGCAAAATGCAAGACAAGTATTAGACATGTATGTTGGATTCAAAATATCTCCCTATTTATGGAGATACCTGTATTCAAACAAATCATCGGCATTATCTGCGGGGAGATGTCAAACCCCTGCGCTCCGACTTGTCTATGAAAACCAGTGTGAAATTGATGCCTATTTGAAAAACGGGGTTCAAACAAAATACAAGATTCATGCCTATTTTTTTGGGAAGAACATAGGCTTTGATCTTACAGCCGAAATGGATACCTTCTCCCAAGTAGAAGATTTTCTTGAAAAATCGAAAACATTCTCCCACACATTGTCGTTTGAGCCCGGAAAGGAATCGGTATCTAATCCTCCCAAACCGCTGAATACATCGCGTTTATTACAAGTCGCAAGCAACCAACTATCTTTATCTCCCAAACAAACCATGGAGTTTTGTCAAATACTATATCAATCGGGATATATAACCTATATGCGAACCGACAGTATTTTTTATTCCAAAGAGTACTTGGCCAAGGCGCGCAACTATATTGTATCTTCCTGGGGAGAATCCTATGTTGGAAATCTAGACAACATCGAAAACAAAAACGCAAATAATCCACATGAAGCAATCCGACCCACGAATCTGGATATTCAGGAGATCCAGTCGGATAATACAAAGATGTGTAGTCTATACAAACTTATCTGGAGAACGAGTATTGAAAGCTGCATGTCTCCCTCTATTATCCAATGTATTCCTGCACTCATTACAGCTCCCAATGAAAATACCTACAAGCATACTATTGAAATACCCAAATTCATGGGATGGAAAAGCGTGAAATCCATGACCGATAAACAAGCAGAGGGATCCGGGAATCTCCTTTATTTACAATCGATTGAGAAATCGAAATCGAAATCCAGAATACAGTATAATAAAATCGAGGCAAACGTAAAGTTGTCTGCAAATAAACCGAGTCATTATACAGAGGCAAGTCTTATTCAAAAACTAGAGGATCTTGGTATTGGCCGTCCATCAACGTTTTCATCGATCATTGAAACGATCCAGGATCGTGGATATGTAGATAAAAAAGATGTGAAGGGAGAATCGGTCCAGTGTATTGAATATATATTGGAGAAAGACAAGGATATTGAAAAACATGAATATACAAAGACATTTGGAAATGAAACCAACAAATTGGTTATTCAGCATCTAGGTATTGAGACCATCCAATTCTTAACAAAATATTTCAATGCATTATTTTCGTATGAATACACTAAGAACATGGAAGATAAATTAGACAAAATTGCATTATCGTCAGAGGATGCATGGTATTCTATCTGCGAAGAATGTTCAAACGAAATTAAGACACTCTCCCAAAATATCAATATTCAAAAGAAAGTGTATCCATTGGAAGATGGTCATGAATTGTGTTTTCAAAAAAACGGGCCTGTAATCCGTATTAAAAAAGAAAGTAGGGAGATTAATACCGAAGAATCCGAATCATCATCTTCTGAGACAGAGAATGTGGAATCGAAACAAGATATAGTGTATGAGTACAAGCCAATCAAGAAAAATCTGGATATTGATTTAGAAAAATTGACTCGGGGAGAATATACTTTGGACGAATTATTGGAAACAACCCAAAAACATGTGGGAGATCACGAAGACAAACCTATATATCTGAAAAATGGTAAGTTTGGACCCTATATTGAATGGGGAGACAAGCGATTTCCATGTAAGGAAATACCCAATATTGGAGAATATGAGGACATTGATAGTATATCTCCAGAGATTGTTATTGAATATGTGAAAAAAGAATGCGATGTTCGACATGCACCCGTAAAAAATATGTTAAGAGTCATTGATAAAAATTTAAGTATCCGAAAGGGTAAATATGGTCCCTATGTGTTTTATAAAAGTCCGTCTATGAAAGATCCGGTATTTTACAGCATGTCGAAATTTAAAACAGGATATATGACATGCGAACCTCATGTATTGAAACAATGGCTAATCGATGTACATGGTGCAAATATAGAATGAACAAAATCTCCCAATACTATCGTAAAAATGTATCTATGTAATATATGTTATAGAGAATCCTATGGAGGTTGAGCGATTTTTCAAATATATTTACTTTTTTATTATTCATATTATTGCATTCTCCCTGATGTATAGTGAAAATCTAGAATTACTTGGATATGGAGTCGCAATTGTTATGTCATTTATAACTGCTGGATTTTTATGGATGGATATATATCTTTCTCCCAAGAAATTTGACCCCGTTGTTTTTATTCTTTTAACTGGAATTTTGGGAGGAGTTATATCTCTAGTTATGTTTGCTAATTTCCTAACGAAGATTCATGCAAAATACAATGCAAAGGGTTCTAATATTATGCTAACCAAAGAAAATCGTAAAAGATTAGACCAATTTAAGTCATTGTATATAACAGATTATTCTCTGATCGCTGTTATCTCCATGTTGTTTTTCCTTTTGTATAAATATCCCAAAACAGAAATATATGCGCCGTTTTTTAACATACCTGAAAAAATAGTAAGTTTAGATACAGTGTTTTTTGCGATCAAAGTATTAATGTCTGTAGCAACCTTAGGTGTATCCGGAGCCTTAATATATACTGCAAATGAGTTGTCGAAACAGAATGCAAAACAACTGTATATTCCTGTAAACCAATCTCCCGACGTGCCTAAGAAATTTCCTTACAAGAAACCCAAATCAGGTATGTTGGGAGATATTTCAGATTTTTTCCGCAATCTGAGTTTTAATTATTTGATGAATTACAATATTATACGTAGCGATTGAGTTGGATGAATGGGTATAATATATATTGGATAGTTGATATATATTATAGTTTCTGGATAGGAATTATTTCCAGTGCGTCTTCTTGTTTTGACGACGGGTTTTGCGCTGTTGTTTTTTGTTTTGTTTTTTCTGTTTTTTAGAACGGCTGTTTTTGGCAGTTCTTTTTCTTTTGCCACCGACCGCATTTGGCTTAGTACATTCAGACTCGAACAATGCAAGCTTTTTTTCCGCCGCATCAAACTTATTTTCTAGTTCATGTATTTTTGCATTCGTATCATCATCATAATTAGTGTTTTCATTGTTAAGTATAGTTGCAAGTTCAGATTGGGTTTCACTCATTATTTTCTTTAGCTCATCCCGGTTTTCGCATTCAGGTGATTCGGGTGTTAATTCACTCATTTTAATATATAGATTTTATTGATAAATTATATTTACTAAATTATATCCCAAACTATATTTTATGCATAAAGTATGTTAAACACAAAATAATGTTATCATAAAATACATATTTTACAACAACAGCAATAATGAAATACTACGAAACGCATTATGAGGAATATATACAATCTTCAAACAAGTTGAATATGCATCCAGAATGGACACCCATTCATGAAAATCTCCCAACAAATATAAACGACGTTGGAAATATCATTGTGTATGGTCCATCCGGCGTTGGAAAATACACACAGGCGCTAAAGATTATTCAGAAATATAGTCCAAGTGGTCTCAAATACGATAAAAAAATAAATGTGCAAACGGATAAGCAGACCTATTTATGCAGAATAAGTGATACTCATTACGAGGTAGATATGTCTCTACTTGGATGCAACTCGAAAATACTCTGGCATGAAATATTCTCCCAAGTAGTCGATATTGTATCTGTGAAACCAAATAAAATGGGGTTCATCTTATGTAAAAACTTTCATCACATTCATAATGAACTTCTAGAAATATTCTATAGTTATGTCCAGCAGTACAATCATCCTCAATGTGGAATTCAAATACGGTATATCATATTAACTGAACACGTCAGTTTCATTCCTAATAATATGCTGAATGCGTGTTATGTGCTCTCTGTGAAACGGCCTTCCAAAGAAATGTATTCAAAGCTGGCGCTTCTGAATAAACAGGACGCGACGAATCATCCGAACTCCGGATTTATTCATCGGGTATCCAATACAAATAAACGAGCGTTAAACCCATGTTTTACAGGACCTTCTCGGGAGATTTGCAGCGATGATATGATAAAATCTGTCATGGACAGTATTGATTCTGATTGCATTACAAATATCAAGGAAATCCGATCCTTCTCCCTTCTATCTGAAACATATGTTATTCCGGAAGACATTTTTAACATTGTTTGCAACAATATCATTCGAGAAATGGAGAATTATCAGAAAATCGTATTTACCCAGTTTCGCGATACCATTTATGATATGCTTATTTACAATTTGGACGTATCGGAATGTATATGGAATATTATTATTCATTTCATCCAAAATGAATCTCTTAGAGATCGTGGTATAACCAATGTTCTCATTAAAACGCACTTATTTTTCAAATATTTCAACAACAATTATCGCCCCATTTATCATTTAGAGAGTATTTTATTTTATATTATAAATCAAGTGTTTGGTCTCAATAAATCATAAATAATGATATGTAGTGATGAATATAATAACGCATGTATATGTTTGGGTCTCGAAAATATCGATTTCTATTCTTTAACTTTCGATCAATTGAAACGCCAGTATCGGATGATGGCGCTCAAATATCATCCCGATAAAAACAAGGATGAGAATGCATCGATGAAGTTTCAAGAGGTACAAAATGCATATGAGTATCTGAAGAAATATGTGAATATGAACGACGATGCGCAATACGATGAGGATATACCCGAAAATATGCAAGACGGACATGAAGTATCGAGTGGATATTATGGAAATATGTTGCATTCCTTTATGAAAAATGTGCTTAAAGGGATTAACGTAGGTGTGGGCGATTATACAAATACACTGATATGCAGTATTGTTAGTAAAATCATGAACAGCGGGGAATCACATTCACTCGATTACTTGAAAAAGGTGGATAAACATATACTGCTGAAAATATACGATATTCTTTGCAAATACAGGGATATACTCCATGTGGATGATGCGTTTTTAGAAAAAGTGAAAGAAATCGTTGTTTTCAAGTTTGAGAATGATGAGTGTATTGTTCTCAATCCGTTTATTGATGACCTATTGAATGATCAGTTGTACAAGCTGAAGGAGAATGGGAATACGTATATAGTGCCACTATGGCACCATGAGCTCGTATATGATAACTCGGGGTCGGATTTGTATGTGAAATGCAATCCGTTATTGCCTGAAAATATGCAAATCGACGAAAATAACAATATCCACGTAGATGTATTCTGGGACATAGCCTCTTTATGGGATAAAAAGGAGATGGATGTATCTGTTGGAAAAAAAATCGTTTGGATCCAAGTACGCGACCTTCGACTACAAAAGGTGCAGAAAATAACATTTCGAGAAATGGGTATCTCCAGAGTGAATCCAAAAAACATGTATGATGTGAATCGCAAGGGAGATATCGTTGTCCATGTGCATCTCTTGTTATCCTAATAGATAGATTATTTAGAATTGAAAAGTATTGTTGTAATATAATATAATCGTAATATATAATTATGTCAAACAGTGTATATTTGGCTGGAAATGATACCAGTAATATTGTGATTCCCTATGATGCGGGAATGGACATCGATGGTTCCACTGATTTCACAATTGAATGGTACCAGTATCAGACGGATAGTAATTCATATCCTCGTATTTTCCAACGCGGATCTTATAATTCAGGGGGTGCTACCATCGGAGTATCGATTGAGGGTGGAACTTTTTATTTATGGATATTAGGGTCTCCAAACGCTATTCTTAGTTTAAGCGACTCTGAATATAAGAATCGTTGGGTTCATTTTGCAATTTCTCGTAATTAAGGAACCATCCGTGTATTTAAGGATGGCATATTTGAAGCAAGTATATTGGATACTAGCGATTTAACAAGTTCTAATAACCTTGTTATTGGTAATGAATCGGAAACATCTATAGGTGCAGCATTTGGTGGATACATTTCTGGGTTTAATTGGGTTCATGGAGAAGGCTATTATACCTCGAATTTTACAGTCCCTACAAGTTATACGGTATCTCCCAATACTCGTTTATTAATTACGGGAACGATTCAG
>Ga0194133_10001546_pt1 | contig 39309 bp, 40 predicted proteins | sample TA2KigOf40mmetaG_FD_155448 | JGI IMG/M metagenome (GOLD analysis project Ga0194133, IMG submission 155448) | Freshwater microbial communities from Lake Tanganyika, Tanzania - TA2015055 Kigoma Offshore 40m | ecosystem: Environmental > Aquatic > Freshwater > Lake | place: Tanzania: Lake...
ATAGTCTTAGACCTATTAAACCAAAAAAAGTATATTTAACTGTTGTTAAAATTGCTTTTCTTCTATTAATTATACTTGGCTTTGTTTGATAACCCTCTTTTGGTCTATGTTTGAAAAGCTTCATAAAAATATAGACAGTATAACATCAAAAATGCTAAATCGTGTCACTTTTTTGGAGGAAAGCATATATTAAAATAGAAGTTAAAAATGACAATCTAGAGCAAGCTCTTAGAGCTCTTAAAAAAAAATTACAAAGAGAAGGAGTGTTCCGCTTACTTAAAATTAAAAGTCATTTCGAAAAACCCTCTGAAAGAAAGAAAAGAGAAAAAGACGAAAATACAAGAAGAGTTAAAAAATTCAAAAAACTCAAAGCTAGATTTTAAAAAAAAATCTATAAAAAAAATTAATTTATATCAAGTCACAACTCCGGACATTTTCTATATTAATCACTATTTTGTTTATTAATTTACTATTTAAAATAATTGAAAAATTTAGCAATTACTCATGGTGTGGCAAATTCATAACTCTCAACATCTATCTTTGTAACTTCTTTATTAGAATTTTTAGTTTAAGAAAACTAGAATCTGCATATACATTAATTCAATTTTGTTACAAAAAATTTTAGTCACAAAAACTAGTGTTATCATTAATAAATGTAGTACCGACTCTTTAATATGCGTAGTAAAAATAAATTCTTAATTTTTATTGTTACGTCTGATGTTAAAAATAGTAAATTTTTTATTATGAAGACGTTTTTTTGAATTTACTTCTAAAATTTTTGAACACAATTGACTTAGTTCAAATATATACATTTATTTTAAACCTAAGGCCATTATGAAAAAAAATTAAAACCAATATTAGCTCCAATATCCCAAAAAAAATTTGAATATCCTTTATCACAAAAATTATTAATTAATTTTGCTACAATTGGCTTAAGAACACTTGAAATTTGATTGTCGCTGGAAATTATATAATTGGCACGAAAAAAGTATATAAGTTGTTTGTGGTAATAAATCTAAAAATTATAATTTTTATATATAATTGCATTTACATATAATAATGGTGTTTAATAGATAAATAAAAATGAATAAAGAAATATTTAATAAAATAAAGTTTCCCAAAAAAAAAAATACTCATGAACTCTATAATTTTTTTAAAAGTAAAAAGTTAAATAATTTAATAATTTTATCAAAAGAAAGAGATCGTTCAGTTAACGAATATTTCTCGGAAAAAGAATTTAAACCAGAATTACTTGATTTATACAGACTATATAAGTTTGTAACTCTTAATAAAAGAACAACGGTAATGGAATTTGGAGCTGGTTTTTCGACTTTAATATTCAATATAGCTTTAAGCGAAAATAAAAAAAAATTCTCTAACGAAATAAAAAAGCTTAGACGAAATAATCCATTCGAATTATTCACTATTGATAATGACCGCTCTTTTTTAAAAAAAACAGAAAAAAGAGTTAATAATTACAAAAATAAAGATTTTACATCTAAATCAAAAACTAAGTATCATTATTCAAAAGTTAAAATGGTTATGCATAATAACAGAATTGCTACAGAGTACGAAACGCTTCCTATATGCAATCCAGACTTTATTTATATCGACGGTCCCTCTCAATTTGGAATAAAAAATAAAATTAACGGAATATCCACGTGCCACATAGACATGATGCCTATGTTGTCAGATGTGTTAAAAATAGAGTACTTTTTAACACCTGGAACTATGATGGTAACTGATGGTAGAGGCGCTAACGCTAAATTTATAAAAGATAATTTAAAAAGAAATTGGCTTTATACTTATCAAGAATATTTTGATCAACATATCTTCTACTTAAATGATCCAGCAATAGGTCCTTATAATAAATTACAACTTAAATTTTATAAAAATAAAATCTAACAATATGTATTATGCTACTATAAAGTAGACCGTATCTATTTTTAGAATAAATTAAAAGTACTTCACACATAATATCAAAATTATAAATTTTTAAAAAAAATTAAGGATCACCCCTAAATATTTATTTTAAAGTAAAAAAATAGTCATCAATATCAAAGCAAAAATAATGGCCAGGGAAATGTAAAGTGTTAATTTTTTAAAATTAGACCAAGTTTCTTTTTGCGGACTAATATCCATTCATTAACCTTGTCGTGCCTTAAATTTTGGATTTTTTTTATTAATAACGTAAAGCTTTCCTCTTCTTCTTACTACTTTACAGTTAATATCTCTTTTTTTTAAAGATTTTAAAGAACTTACTACTTTCATATAAGTATTCAAATATATACTAATTCAGCGTTTGTAAAGAAAACTTAAAAAATTTTTCTCAAAAAATCCTTTATATAATCTACAAGTTTAACTCTTGCCTTAATTCTAATTACTTTATTAGTTAAATTCATTCTTTTTAAAGCAGATGAAAAACGCTCACCTGATCTTTTAGGTAAATATTTAATTTTACAATCAAACATTCTTGCAAGTTGAATAATGCTGTAAGATTTATTGCTTGCTACACTATAATGACTACATTTATTTTTTTTCCAGGCAATAATGCAGGCATTAATAGTATCTTTAATGTGTGTAAATCTCCTTGTTTGAGTTCCAGGTCTAACAATTGGTAATGGTTTTTTATTTTTAAAATGTTCTTCAAATATTCCAACAACTGTTGACATATCACCTCTGCATATTTGTCTCGGTCCATAAACATTATAAAAATAAACTATTTCATATTTAAACTTAAACCATTTTTTTAAATTTTCTAATAATTCCAAATTTTTTGCTTTAGTAAATGCATAAGGTGATAAATTCATATCTTTTCCATTATTTCCTAAACTTGCAGATGTAGCTGAGTAAATTAATTTTATTTTATTTTCTAAAGCAAATCTAAATAATTCTGCGCTGCCTTCAATATTAGAATTAAAACATTCTTTAAATCTTTTAAAACTTTGGAATATTCTTGCAAATTCTCCAAAGTGAAAAATTGTGTTAATTTTATTTTTATAATTTATTAAAATTTTTGAGATATTTTTTGTATCCCCTATTAAATATTTAATTTTTGAATTTTTTATATGATTGTCAGTCGTGCCTGAGGAATAATTATCCAGACTAATAATTTTATATTTTGTGATTTTAACTAATTCCTCAATAAGATTCGAACCAACAAAACCAGCTCCTCCTGTAACTAATATTATATTTTTCATTAATATATCTATGAGGATTTAAAGCCTGGCAACGACCTACTCTTCCGTGCCTTAAGACAAAGTACCATTGGCGCTAAAGGGCTTAACTGCCGAGTTCGGAATGGGATCGGGTGTTACTCCTTTGCAATAATCACCAGGCGTATGTCTTATATATAAAGAAAATTTATATGTAAACTTTTTTAAAAATTTATTTTTTTAAAATTTTATAAAAAAAACCATATTTAATTAAACAAAATATGCCAATAAAAGCATCTTTTAATCTTATTTTTTTTCCTTCCTCATAAGATCTACCATTATATGATATTGGTACCTCGAAAAACTTAAATTTTTTTCTAGCTAACTTGATTGTTATCTCGGGTTCAACAGCAAATGAACTTTCATATATACTTATTGATTTAAGCGCTGAAGATCTAAAAACTTTATATCCCGTCTCCATATCTGTCATATTTAAATTTGTTATTACATTGCAAAAAAAAGTTAATATTTTATTAGCAATATAATGCCAAAAAAAATGAATTCTAACGTAATTACCACCTCCTAAAAATCTTGAACCATAAACTACGTCAGCATCCGTCTCATAAAATGGCTTTAATAAATTATCATAGTTTACAGGATCATATTCTAAATCAGCGTCTTGTATTAAAATTAAATCTCCTGTGACCAGTTCTAAAGCTGACTTAATAGCCATTCCTTTTCCAAAATTTTTTCTATGAAAAATTATTTTTATATTAAGATCATTTAAATTCTTTAAAAGATCTTGTGTGCCATCGTAAGAACCATCATCTACTATTATAATTTCCGTTTTATATTTAGTAAAATTCTTTACTTTATCAATAATTTTAATAATTGTCTTAACTTCATTAAAGCAAGGAATTATAATAGAAATTTTATACATCTATTATTATGCTAACTCACGATCACAAGCATGACAAGAATAAGAATAAATAATTATGAAAAGATGTTTAATAAACAAAGATCATATCAAAATAACAAATAAATATTTAACTTCTTTACATCATATTTTTAGAAATATATAAAAAATATTATTTCGCGGGGTGGAGCAGTCTGGTAGCTCGTCAGGCTCATAACCTGAAGGTCCTTGGTTCAAATCCAAGCCCCGCAACCAAAAAAATGGAAATTTCAATCGTAATTCCTACAATTAAGCCAATTTTAAATCTAAAAAAATTAATTAATATAATTTTAAATATAAACAAAATTAAAATAGAAATAATAATCATTCACCAAGGTATAAGAGGTAAAGAAAATTATTTTAAGGATAAAAGAGTTAAACAAATAAATATTCATAAAAAAAATTTATCATATGCTAAAAATTTAGGAATAAAGAATTCAAAATATAAAATAATTACTTTTCTTGATGATGATGTTTTGATTAATAATAACTATTTGTTATTAGGAATTAAAATGATTTTAAAAAAAAATGTATCCTTATTATTTGGTTCAATAGTAACAAAAAATAATAATAAAATATCTTTAAATTTACTAAGTAAAGAAACTTTAATAAATTATTCGAACTTTTTATCATGCATAGCATCCTCAATGTGGATAAATAGTAAAAAATATATTTTAAGAAAAAAATTTTTTGATCAACGTTTTGGTTTAGGATCTATGTATGGAAGTGCCGAGGAAACCGATTATGTACTTAATTCGTTAATGGAGAATAGAAAAATTTTATTTACTCCAAATTTAAAAGTAATTCACCCTAATTGGGTTAAAAGTCCTAATGAAATATGGAAGTACGCTGTTGGAAATGGAGCGATTCATAAAAAATTTTTAAATAAAAAAAAATTATTATTTTTAAGAATATTCATAAAATCTTTAATAATATCAATGATTTTATTTGTTTTTTTCAGTTTACTTTTTAATAAAAACAAATCGAATAAATATATTATATTTTTTTTTGGAAGAATTTTAGGTTTTATAAAATATAAAAATTAAATTCTCGTAAAATAGTATGATTAAAAAAATTTCAGTTATTATGTGCGTTTATAACAATTGGGAATTTTTAACAGAAAGCATAAACAGTATATTAAATCAATCATTTTCTAATTTCGAATTTATAATTATAAACGATGGATCTAACAAGATTACTAAAAAAATTTTAGTAAATTATAAAAAAAAAGATGAAAGAATTATTTTAATAAATCAAAAAAATATAGGTCTTACTTTATCGCTAAATAAAGCTCTTAAAATGAGTAATAGTGAATTTATCGCTCGACAAGACTCTGACGACATCAGTTACAAAGAAAGATTTATGGAACAAATTAAATTATTTAATTCTAATAAAAAAATCATTTTATGTGGTTCATTCGCAGATGTAATTAATGATAAAAATCAAATTATAAAAAGTATAACAAATTTACCTTTGGAAAATTTAGATATAAAAAAAAAATTACTAAACCAAAATACATTCATCCATAGCACTACTATGTATAAATTGAGCGCTATAAATAAAATTGGTGGGTACAATAATAAATTTAAATATGCCCAAGATTATGAATGCTGGTGCAGAATGAGTTCGGAGGGTGACTTTGCAAATATACCAAAAAAACTGATTGCTTTGCGAATTCATTCAGAATCAACTAGTGCAAAAAAAAGTAAGGAACAAAATTATTATGCATTGAAAGCTAAAATTTTTTTTAATAGTAAACAAATCCAAAATAAAAAAAAATTTAGGAATTTCAAAAATGTAATGTACTATTTAAGTCGTTTTGACTTAAAAAGAAAAATTAATTTTTCAGATTTAAACTTAAAAGAAAAAATTTTATTATTAAAGTACCCTAAACTTATAACTAAATTTTTTTTAAAAAAATTTCTATTAAGATAATGTTTCTCTTTATAATATGAAAATTTTACACATTACTAAATATTTGAATACTCAATATGGTGGAATTGAATCTTATACCAATTCAATTTGCAATAAATTATATAAAAGATATAAAGAAATTGATGTAATTTCTTTTGGTAGTAAAAATAAATTACTAATAAAAAACAAGTACAATATAATATTTTTTCCAATTAATTTTATTATTTTTTCTGCACCAATATCTATTAAAATGTTTTTTTTTTTAAAGAAAAAGATAAATCAATATAAATTGGTTCATATTTATCTACCAAATCCATGGGCTGTTTTGCTGATTTATTTATTTGCAAAAAAAAATATAAAAATTGTTATAAGTTGGGGCAGTGACATAATAAATCAAAAAATATCAAAAATATTTTTAAATTTTTTTCATAGAAAATTACTAAAAATTTCTTCAGTCATAATGGGTTTATCTAAAATTTATATTAATCATTCTTTAGATTTAAAAGAATTTAAATATAAATTAGATATAGTTCCTCCTATACTAAAAAATGTTAGTACAATTAATAAAAATTACTCAAAAAAAATTAGAATTTTATTTGTTGGTAGGCTAGTGAAGTACAAAGCTTTGGATGTTTTAATAAAATCAATTGGGATATTACCTAATAATTATTCGCTGACAATAGTAGGTGATGGTCCTGAATATAAAAATTTATTTAACTTATCATTTAAATATAATTTAAATGATAGAGTTTCTTTTTTAAAAAATATATCAGAAAAAAAAAAAAGTTTAGAATATAAAAAAGCTTCTATTTTTTGCATGTGTTCTAAAAATAGAGCCGAGTCATTTGGTATTTCACTACTAGAGGCTATAAATTATTCTTTGCCATTAGTAGTTTCAAACGTAAAGGGTTCCGGTATGAGAGAAATGATTATTAATAATTATAATGGTTTTTTATTCAAAAGTAACTCTTCTAAAGATTTGGCTAGGAAAATAAAAAAAATAGGAGGATCGAGAAAATTAAATAAAATTTTTTCTAAAAATTCAAAAAACTTATTTATAAAAAATTTTTCGGAGATAAAATTATCAAATAAAATTATTAGTATTTATAAAAAAGTTTTATCTAATGATTAGTTGTTTTTTTTAAACGCTTTAAATCTTCTACCATCATCATTCTTATTAACTCTTTAAAGTTAACTTTTGGTTGCCAATTAAGAATTTTTTTTGCTTTTTTGTTATTCCCTATTAATTGATTTACTTCTGCAGGTCTATAATACTTCGTATTAATCCTTATAATAGGTTTATTAACGCCTTTTTTATATAGTTCCATTTTGCCCCTTTTGAAACTCCAGTATGTTTTAAAACTCAAATACTTTACTGATTCATCTATAAATTCTTTGATGCTCTTTGTGATATTTGTAGAAAATATATAGTCTGTTGGTTTTTTCACTTGCAAACTTTTCCACATCCCTTCGACATAATCTCCAGCAAAGCCCCAATCTCTTTTTGAAAAAATATTCCCTAATTCAAAATATTGAATATGACCATGCTCAATTTTTGCTAAAGATGATGTTATTTTTCTAGTAACAAACTCCTCTCCTCTTAATGGAGATTCATGATTAAAACATATTCCAGAAACAATGAACATTTTATAAGCCTCCCTATAATTTTTGCACATAAAATGACTAAAAATTTTAGAAATTGCGTATGGACTTTTTGGATTAAAAAATGTTTTTTCGTTTTGAGGAGTCTCCAAAACATTGCCAAACATCTCTGAAGATGATGCTTGATAAAATTTCAATTTGTATTTTAGATTTCTAATAACCTCAAGAAGTCTTAAACAGCCTATTCCTGTAATATCACATGTTGTAATAGGATTTGAAAAAGAGTTAGTAACAAAAGATTGTGCTGCTAGATTATAAACTTCATCAATTTTATATTTGTTAAATACTCTTATCATCTGTGTGATCTCTGCAAGATCCATATCTTCAATAATAATCTTATTTTCAATACCAAAATATCTAAGTCTCCATTGGTCATCTCTAGAGGATCTTCTGTCGGTGCCTATAATTTTGTAATTTTTTTTTAATAAAAAATTAGCTAAATAGGATCCATCTTGACCACTTATTCCTGTTATTAATGCAACTTTTTTCATATTTAAAATGAATGTTTTGATTAAAGTATAAATATATATCCTTCAATATTATAATATTTAGGAATATTCAATGATATATAATTTATCTATATTTTTTCTTATCACAATTTTTTTTCAATCCAGTATTTTAGGATATCTATCTACACTCTTAAAAAAAATAAATTTTAGTGAAAATATTCTAGTTAATAATTATATAAAATATATCTACCTTATAATTATAATTAGTTTGATAGGTTTTTTTTTATACATTTTTTCAATAAAAAAAAAATTTATCATTGAGATATTTTGGATATTAGGCTTTGTTCTTTTTTTAAAAAATTTTAAATATAATATAAAAAATTATAAGATAGATTTTTTTTTTATTTTTATATTATTTTCAGGATTGGTGATATCAAAAACACATGACGATTTTATACCTTATCACTTAAGATATATCTATCATATAACTGAAAATGATTTAATTTTAGGTGCTGGAAATATTGAAGTAAATTATATTTACACTCCTTTTTTTTCTTACTATCAAAAAATGTTCGTTAATAGTTATTTCTCATATAATTTATTACATGTGCCAGTATTTTTAGTCTACACTAGTTTCATATCTTTTTTATTTAAAGTTTATAAAGAAAAAAAATTTTTTTCAAAATTTATACTAATATTTTTTATTTTTTTTATAATAAAATATAGCAGACTTGCAGAATTTGGTTACGACTCTCTGAGTACTTTTATTATGATATCATTAATATTGATATTTTTAATTGAGGATAATGAAAAAAAATATTCGAACATTATAATTTACCTAACTATTTTTACTTACTGTGTATATATCAAGGTTACAAGTTTATTTTTTCTACCTTTAATATTAGTCATTATATTTCAAAATAAAAATAAATTTAACTTTAATTACAATGTTACTTTGTGCTATTTATTTTTTTTATTACTACTATCCTCTATAATACTAGACAGTATTTTAAAAAGTGGTTGTATATTTTATTTTTTAAATTTTTCTTGTCTTCAACAAGAAATTATACCTTGGTCTGTTGATAAAAAAATAATAGATAATTTTGCGCAACATGCAGAATTATGGGCTAAGGGCTTTTATCACCAAAAAATCATATTTGATAAAATAGAGTACTTACAAAATTTTAATTGGATTAAAAATTGGATTAACATTCACTTTTTTTATAAAGTAATAGAGTTTTTTATAATACTCATTACAATAATAATTATTGTTATTGGCTTAACTACAAAAGTGAATAAGTCAAAATTTCTGAATCTAAAAAATTTTTTATGTCTTAATACATTTGCTTGTGTAATCTCAATTTATTGGTGGTTTACTAATATGCCACAACTCAGGTTTGGTGAAGGTTTAATAATTGCAGCTTTCTTGATAATTATAAGTAAGTTATATAAAAAATTAACCGTTAATAATTATGCAAAGAATATATTTTTAACACTATTTATTATTTCAATTTTCATATTTAACTTAAAAAACCTTAAAAGAATAAACTTTGAATTTTCAAGAAATGATGTTGTTTATAAATTTTCAAATTTTCCTTTTCCAGCAAGAATTGATCAGGATATTAAAGATTGGAGAGTAATAAATAACAAGTTTAAAGAAATAAGTCTCAAGGATTTTAAAAATTTAAAATATTTTAAGTAATTATCTTTGAATAATTTAAATTAAGAACTTAATAATAGACAATTTAATAAAATTAACCCATTTTATATATAAGTTAAATTATATGTTTTATTTAGAAGTTATTATTTTTTGCTCAATAAGCTTATTATTGATTAATAAATTTCTAACTGCTAAAAAAATCTTACTTCATCAAAATAATAATCATCAACATAAAGATAAATTTAAAAAAAATATTCCTTTATCAAGTGGACTATATATTTTATTATGCTTCATTTTTTTATCGATTATTACGAACTACAATTACTATTACATATTAGTAGTTATTTTTTGTACACCTATGTTACTAATTGGTTTATTAGCAGATATAAATTATGAATTAAAACCTGTAATAAGATTATTTTTTTCTTTTTTAATTATAATAAGCATAGTCCTTCTATTAGATATACTTATTTATGAAACTGGAATTAATTTTTTAGATTATTTTTTAAAAAATAAAGTCATTTCTATTTTATTTACTTCTTTTTGCATTTTAATATTAGTTAATGGTTTCAATTTTATAGATGGTACACATGGAAATTTAGCTCTTTATAACATTTTATTATATTTTTTTATTTTTTATTTTTACATTCAAAATCTAAATTTAAATTTATATTATTCTGGATTAATCATTATACTTTTAATTTTTACTATTTTAAATTTTTTTGAAAAAAATTTTATGGGGGACAACGGTTCTTATTTTTTAGGAACAGTAACAGGGATAATTGTAATATTATTCTATAAAAATAGTAACTTAAGTTCATTATATATTGTTAACATTTTAAGTTATCCTGCAATTGAAGTTTTATGGTCGATGATTAGAAAAAATTTACAAAAAAAAAGCGTGGAATTTGCTGACAGACTCCATATACATCATTTGATTCTTATTCAATTTAAAAGGAAAAATAATAATCAAATAAGCAGTATATTCACAAGTATAACTATTTTTACGTTTAACTTTATATTTATGAAAATAGCCTCAGAAAACCCTTTTGATAAATATTATCAATTAAAAATTCTTATTACTTATTTTTTATGTTATGTATTTTTCTATTTATTCTTTTTCAAAATCAGAAAAAAATAATTAAAAGCTAAGTACAAAGATAAAAAGATATTTAGCCAATTATTAAAGAAGTTGCCATTTGTTGATAATGGAAAGAAATAAACTAAAATTGCAATTAATAAACACAATTCATAATTTTCATATATATATTTATCTTTAAATATTTTATAAAAAAAATGTCTAAAAATTCTAAAAAAAACTAGTAGAAATAATAAAAAAACCATTAAGAAACCAAAGATTCCGGCTTCTGCTAAAATTTGAAAATAAGTATTGTGTGGGTGAGTAGAACAATGATTAAATTTTTTAATATTGTGATCTTCAATATCATCTAAATTATATCTTTTATCAGCACACAAAACTCTAAATAATCTTGGCCCAACACCAATTAATTTATTGTCCAAAAACATCTTTGAGGCTGAATGAAAATGTGCAAGGTGTTGATCAGAAAATATAGAACCTTTGTTTATAAAATTTTTTATAGGATATGATAATCTCTTAAATTTTTTATGGTCATTTATTCCTAGTAGAACAAGAGAAGTTATTATTATTAAAATATATAATATAATAATTTTTATTTTTTTTTTTTTATAATTAAAAACAAATAATAATAAAGCCAAAAAAATAACATGATGATAAAATGGAGCACGTTCAGCAGAAAGAAAGATTACTAATGTAATGCAAATAGATGTTATGATAAGAATTATGTGCCATTTTTTTTTTAATTTATTAAAACAAAAAAAATAAGATGCAAGTAATAACGGATATAACTTTGATAAATAACTTCCAATTACTAGTTCATCATTAAAAAAACCGCTTAATCTGTTTCGAGTTACTTTTTCAAAGCCTAAAATATTTTGTCCAAATATATATTGAATTAGACCATCGATTGAAACAATTAGTAATGTTAATAATAAAAATTTAAAAAAGAGATCTATTTTATCTTTATGATAATAGATTAGATTTCCTGCAATTAAGGCAAATAATATCCATCTTAAAAAGAAAAAACTACCCTTTAAAGAAAACAGTGAATATTGCGAAAACATTGAGCTCAAAATAAAAATAAACCATAATATAATTAAAATTATTAAAATTTTATCTTCTATTAATAAAAATTTATCTCTAAAGAATATATTTTTTTTAAATAAAAATAAAAAAATAAAACTTACAACTATAAAATCACTTAAAAAGGGTCCAGTAACTAAAGCTGCTGGAATTAAAGAAAATATAAAAAAAAAATGAATTTTAATATTTTTTAAAAAAGAAATCATTTGTATAAGATAAAATTGCTATTCACGGGAGTTAAATAAAATTATAAATTAACTCCTCATTCTTCATAATTTTTTTTAAAGAGTGATTTTTTATTACAAATTTTCGTGAACTTTCTCTAATTATTTTTATATTAAATTCTTTATTATTAATACGTTTAATTAATTTTGCAAGACTACCAATTTTTAAATCAATTAAAAAACCATTTTTTCCATGATCGATAACATTGTTAATACCATCTACATTGCTTCCTATGACTAACATTCCGCAAGACATTGCTTCCAGTAATGATTTTGGGTTTCCTTCAAATTTAGATAACAAGATAAAAGCATCGTACTTTGCAAATATTTTTTTTATATTTTGATTATCTATTAATCCCAAGAAACTAATTCCTGAATATTTTTTTTTTATTTTCTGAAAATAATCAGTTTCTTTTTCTAAACCAATAAGATCTAATTTAGCATTTGCTAAAGAAATTTCGTTAAATAAAAAATCTAAATTTTTTTGCTCATCTAGTCTAGATATTGAAATAAATTTTGTTAAATTGATATTATTATTTATATATTTATTATTAAATAAACTAGTATCTATAAAATTAGGATTAATAAAAATTTTTTTTTCATTTATATAAAAGTTTTTAATTAAATATTTTTTAGTAAAATAAGTCGTCACAACAATTCTATCTGAAAAATAAAAAACTATATATGAATAGAATTTCATTAAATTTTTTTTAATAAAAGAATTTCTTTTCATACTAAAAAAAAAATTAGGGTCATATCCCATTCTACAAATTAATTTTTTTTTTAAAAAAATTTTTATTAAAATTCCTAAATAAAATCCTAATAACTGATTACTTTTAATAATATCAAACTTTTTAAACTTTTTTATGTTATAAATTACAAAAAATAATGAATACAAAAATCTAAAGAATTTATTTTTAAATAAATTTTTTTTCAAGAAAATAGGAATCACTTTTATTTTACTATTTGAAATTACGGATAAATCTTTTTCGTCCCCATATGTTAAAAAATAAAATTTATAGTTACTATTAAACTTAAGATACAAGGATATTTCTCTATTTAAAATTTTTTTTTTTTCCCAATCAAATAAAGAAATATTGGAAGTAAATAGAATTAGAACTTTCATTTATTTAAATACAAAATTAAAATAAATCATTAATTTTTATCTTTAATTAATACTAATTAACATATAGTTAATTATAATGTTTTAAAAATGATTAATATTCTAATTACTGGTTGCGCCGGCTTTATAGGAAGATCACTAATTAAAGGTCTTCAAAATTCTAATTTAATAAAAAAATATTACATTTACGGCATTGATAATCTGTCTAGTAGCAAATTAGAACAAGTACCTAAAAAAATAAGATTTATAAAAGGCAATTGTGAAGATGATATTACATTAAAAAAATTAAATAACAAAAAAATTCAATATATTTTACATTTTGCAGGTCAGTCTAGTAATGAAAAAAGTTTTTATAATCCTCTTAAAGATTTTAATGCAAACCTGTATTCAACATTAAAATTATTAGAGTTTTATATAAAAAATAATTGTAAACATTTTATTTATGCAAGCTCTATGAGTGTTTATGGAGCTACTAATAACAAGCCTGTCTCTGAAAATTTTTATTGCAATCCTTTAAGTTTTTATGGAAATTCAAAATTAGCAAGTGAAAAATACATTAAGCTTTATGAGCAAAAAAATGTGAATTCTACAATTCTTAGACTTTTTAACGTTTATGGTCCTGGTCAACTTTTAGATAGTTTAGATCAAGGAATGATCAGAATATATCTAAATCAAATTTATAATAATAAAAAAGTTGTTGTAAAAGGGAGTAAAAATAGATTTAGAGACTTTGTTTATATTGAAGATGTAATTAATTCGATTTTTAAAATTATGGGTAATAAAAAATGTTACGGTAAAGTTTTTAATATTGGAACAAATAAAAAAACTTATGTTAAAAATTTATTGAAAATTTTAAAAAATAAAACTAATATTGATTTTCCAATAAAATATAAAAGAGGAACTCCGGGTGATCAATTTGGAATATATTCTAATAACAAATCGATTAAAAAAATAGTATCATTAAATTTTAACTATGATTTAGACAGCGGTCTGGACAATTATATAAATTATATAAATAATAATATATGATATATGCGTTACTTATTGGAAGAAAAGGAAGCAAAGGTTTTCCTAACAAAAACACACATCCTATTTTCAATAAAAAACTATGTGAATATCCATTGATTGCATCAAAAAAATCTAATTACATTAATAGAATATTCGTATCTACAGATTGCCCTAAAATATCTAAAATAAGCTTAAAGTATGCGGCAACATTAATTAAAAGACCTAAATACTTATCAACTGATAAGGCTCTAGGTGAAGACGTTTTTGAACATGGTTATAAAATGATTAAAAAAATAACAAATAAAAATGATAAAGAAATTGAACTTTTGGTATTGTTGTTTGCAAATTCAGCTACAATAAATTCCGAATTAATTGATTACGGAATAAAGTTTCTTAGAAAAAATAAAAAATTCGACTCTGCTGTAAGCACATCTGTTTACAATATGTGGAGCCCCTTAAGAGCTAGAAAGCTTAGCAAAGATGGGAGCTTAAAACCTTTTATTCCTTTTGAATATTTTAGTAAAAAAAAGAATCTAAACTGCGATAGAAATTCTCAGGGGGATGTTTATTTTGCCGACATGTCTGTTTCTATTGTAAGACCAAAATGTTTGTTAAATATTAAAAATGGTTTATTACCTCAAAAATGGATGGGAAAAAAAATAGCTCCGATATTATCTAACTTTGGATGTGATGTCGATTATGAATGGCAGATACCATCGGTTAAATTTTGGATAAAGAAAAATCTTAGAAAAATTAAATAAACTTAATATTAAAGTTTAACTGCCAAAGCATACCCTCTTGATTGGGATGATGATAAATAATCTACTTTATAAGTATTATTTTTCTCAATAACTCTTATAAAATCAGATAGTTCAGGAAAAATATCATTAGTAATATCATCAAAAAAAATTACATCATTTTTTTTTTGCCTCTGAGAAACGTACTCATATTCTTTTTTAATTGTTCTTAAATTATGGGCCCCATCTAAAAAAGCAAAATTAATGCGCTTAAGATCTATTTTTTGCAAAATATTTTTAGAAAAACCAGTTATAAATTCTATATTTTGAACATAATCTTTCCAATGAACCAATAATTCAGCCCTTGTTTTTTTTCCATCATGATCATCTATGCAATTCCAGAACATCTTCTTGTTATGAGGTAAAATATCAATTGTATATATTCTTCCTTTAATTTTCATATTGTTAATTGCTTTTGACATACACAACGATGAATATCCTCTCGCTGTTCCTGTTTCTAATATGTTTATATATTCTAAATTATTAAGCGCAATATGCTCAGAAACAAGTGCGTATAAAATTTTACCATGATAATAATTAATTTTTGATTTTTTTATAACAACTTGCGTATGAAGTGCCAAATTATCAAACCAATCATTGTCTAGATTAATATTTTTTTTTTTTATAAAATTATCAATAGATTCATCTTTATATGACTTAGCACTATTGAATAAATCTGTATAATATTTTTTATTTTTTTTAGCCTGAAATCCAAAAGTATATTCGATTAAAAATATTTGAATTATTTTTTTTATTATTTTGTTAAAAAAAAACATTATAACTTTATAGAGAATAAACTAAGACAATTCTTTTTTTATTTCGTCAATTAAATTATTTAGTCCTTCTCCCAGATCAATGTGCGGATTTACTGAATACTTAAGCGGCAATTCTTTAATATTGTGTGGAACTCTAATATAATGACCAATTTTTTTAACACTTTTAAATTTAATTTTTTTTTTAATTTTTAACATTTCTCTAATAATTTCAAGCATATCTTGAATTTTAATAGTTTGTTGACCGGAGATATTAGTTGTTTTATTCAAATATTTATCGTCATACATCAGCTGAACGCTTGCTTTGGCAGCATCAACAACATGGATATATTCTCTTGAAGAATTTTTTTCTCCTTCATAAATTATTTTTTTAGTTAACAATGTTTGATAAATTATTTTATGAAGTCCGTTGTATAAATCTGATCTTGGACCATATAAAGAACCATATCTTAATATTAAATAGCTAATATTAAAAGTATTTGAATATTCTTCTATATAATTCTCACATGCTTTTTTGCTACAAGCATAAAAACCTCCATGATTTCCAGCCACGTATAACGAACTGGAAAATATTAATTTTTTTATTTTATTTAATCGACACGATTCTAGAACATTAATAGTTCCTTCTATATTATTCTTATATGTATTGAATGGCTGTCTATGAGATTCATCTAAACTCGAAAGTCCTGCTAAATGAAAAACAATTTCAACATTTTTCAAAGAATTATTAAGTTTATCTTTATCTAATATATTGCAAATCTTAAACGCTGCCTTTGTATTTAAAAAATTTTTTTTATTATCTAAGACAAGAACTTTATTTTTTAAAATAAGTAATCTATCAACTATATGTGAACCAAGAAAACCTGATCCTCCAATGACAGCAACTCTCATAATGCATTCATAATTAATTTTGAAATTTTTTCTATAGAGTTTAATTCAGAATTATAATATTTGACATAATTTTTACTTAAATTGTTGATAATAATTTTTCTTTCACATAATATAGAATCTACTAAAATATTAAATTGATTCTGACTTGACGCTCCCATTGTAAGATTTAAATATCTTATTCTAAAAACTGGCTCCTTCTTTCTATTGAAAAAAATGCTAGAATTATTCTTTTTTGCAAAATCCTTTAAATCTAGAATTTCTACATTAGGAGTTTTGATTTTATTCATATCCACTGCAACTCCTGAAAAAAAAGAAATAGAAAATAAAGCTTTTTTTCCTATAGCATAAGGATGGTTATCCGAATAAACCCAATTCTTTCCATAATTTTTTTTACCAAAAATTTTATAATAGTAAGTTTCTATATTTTCTTTTGGGTGAAGTTTAACAACAATTTTTAATTTAAGTTCATCTAATATTTTTTCTTTTATCCACTGAAGGTACTGTAGTTTTTTATAAGAAGGAAGATAACTCTTTTCAGCATTTCTTGAAATTATAAAAACATAGGGTTGTTTTTTATTATCGAAGAAAAACTTTTTTTTTAAAATATAATTAATCCACTTTGGATCATGCTTAGGATTGCCTATTCTATAAAAAACATTTTGGGAATTACTTAATCTATTTTTATAATAAGATATTTCATGTTTTGTCTTAGAAAAAAGAATAATTTTATTTTTAATACTGCTGCCAGGGGGATGATAGTTTTTATTAATTTTTACATAATTTTTATTGAAATAGGGAAAATCAGGACCATGGCACATCGATATTTTGCATTTATTCAGAGCATATTCATTAAAATAATAAAGATAAGATTTTTGAAGTTCTAGAATATCACATAATATAATATCGCAATGCTTAAAAATATTATTATATTCAATTAAACTTTTTTTAAAAAAAGAAAAAAACCATAAAAAAAATTCATAAATGTCTATTTCTCTATTGAATAATTTTAAAAAAAATTTATTTACCAAAATTGAAAAGTATCTCAAATTATTTCTTTTAATATTATCAAAATTTTTGACTGAATTTATTCCTGCAAAGTCTTTTTGATAATGTATTGTACTAAAAATTTTATCGATATTTTTAAAAAAAAATTTATTTGATTTAATTTGAAAAATTAAACTCTCTTTTGGAATGAATATTTCTATTTTTATTTTTTTCTTTAAATTAAATAAAATTGGTAGCCAATTATCTAGCATTCCTGCATTTGGCGAGCAAACAAGCAAAGCAGTTTTCATTTAATATTTTTATTATTATTCTTTTTCCTTAATAATAGTTCAACTTTTTTTAAATCATCTATTGTGTCAACTGACTGACTATATCTTTCCGTTTTTTGCATATAAACATTATAGCCATGCTCAATGACTCTATTCATATCAATAGACTCGATCTTTTCAAAAGTTGTAGGCTTTAATTTAATGAATTTTTTTAAAAAATTTTTTTCAAAAGCTATTGAGCAGACTTGTTTTCCAACATATTCATTATAACCGAAATAATTTTTATTTAGATTTCTTGTAAAAAAAATAGCATTATTTTGATTGTCTCTTATTACTTTAATGCAATTTTTATCATTAAATTCTTTAAAATTAGTGATTTTTGAAAATAAATTAGTTATTAATGTGTCTCTTTTTCTAAAAGCAATTAAAGATTCTCTAATCATAATCGGGTCAATCATTGGTTCGTCTCCTTGCAACATAATGACTATGTCGTAATTTTTTTTATTTATTTTTTCTAATTTATTTAATGCTTCTGCACATCTGTCTGATGCTCTTTCATGAGCATTAGATGTTATAACAAAACTTATTTTGTTTTTTTTTGCAACATCGACTATTTCGGAATCACATGTGGCTATATATATATCACTATTAATTTTAGATTTTTTTAAGTTATTAAAAACATGTACTATCATTGGGATCTTGTTAATAAATTTAATTGGTTTGCCGGGAAACCTGGTGCTATTCATTCTCGCTGGTATCAGGGATAATATTTTCATAGAAATTGAAAAATTAAATTTTATAATCTGAAATAATTATTGAATCAGTTAAATAAGCATTAAAATTAAATCCTCTTAATTTTTCTTTATAGATACTTTTGGAATTATTTTTTAAAATATGCAAACCGCAAGAAACGTTATATTTTTTGGATAAAAATAAGATTCTGTTTAGACAATCATTAAATTTTTTACTCTTAAAATTTCCAACATCATTTAAAGATGCACTAAGATCATAAGGTCCAACAAAAATTCCATCTACTAATTTTTGTTTTAAAATATCTTCAAGATTTTTTACTCCACTCAAACTCTCAATCATAATAATAAACAAATTATTTTGTGATTTTTTTATATATTCGGAAAAAAATTTACCGTACATATTAGCTCTACAGTAGCCAATTCCTCTTGATCCTTTTGGTGGATAAAAAATATTTTGATAAATATTTTTAACTTCATCTGCAGTTTCAATTTTTGGTACAATTATCCCATCCGCTCCTAAATCAAAAATTTTTCTTATTTCAGAACTATCTTTTGATAAAGTTCTTACAAATGAAAATTTTTTATTAAGTTTTGTCGCTCTAAGTAAATCTGGCAAATCATTTAAAGTATATATTCCATGTTCAAAATCAAAACAAACCCAGTCAAAATTATTTTTTGACACAATTTCAACTGCATCAGACTTTAAAATTTGGAACCACGCTCCAATTAACAGTTTTCTATTTAAAATTTTTTTCTTAAAATTTTTTTTTGTAATCATTTCTTTTTATATCAGAATAAAAATCTTCTTTTGATATTTCATGTTTAATAACTTTTTTATTTTTTTTCCTAAAAACTAATAAATCTCTTAAATAAAAAAATTGAAATAACAATTGGCATAAAAAAGATAAAAATTTATTGCCGTTATTATACTTTTGAATAACATACTTTGCAAAATTGATAGATTTATCAGATAAAAACTGCAAAAACTGATCTTGATATGTAAATTGTGAATTATAATCATACATGTGACCATAACTATCATATGTTAATAATTCATAATTAGCGATTTCCTTAGAATAGAATTTTAGGCATAAATCTTTTATAAAACTTTTTGTATTAGGAAGAAAAATTTCCTCAAATTTATAATTATATCCCTTTAGTTTTTCAAAATAATTTATATGATTAAGATATAAATCGTAATATTTTATTAATCCAAACTTAAGATCATTAAAAGAAAGTTTATCTCTCATAAAATTTTGTCCAGAAATAGCGCTAATCCAAGTAAAAAAATTTCTGTCCAAATTAATAAAAACTATATCTTTAAAATGCTCCTTATACTTTTCATATATATTAAAATTATAAAAATTATGAATATCAATAATTTGCTCGATTGATCCCAGTGGTTTTAGAATTTTTTTTTTATAAATTGTAGCTTTATTGAATAAAGTCATGCTATCAAAGTACATATCTGAAATGTTGGAATATTTTTTATTCATAAAAAAATCAAGTTCGTTTTTTATTAAATTTTTATCATATAATTGTTTTGGTAGATTTAGCTCTCTATCGAAAACACTGTTACCACCTGTTTTTTGAGGCATTGAAAATATGTTTATTAATTCAAGAGTTCTTTTTTTAAAATAATTATCGCTTAAATCTTTTTTACCCAAAACATATTGTGTTAATTGTCTTTTTCGAACTGGCAAATTAATATAGCCTAAATGTTCAATTATTGAACATGTGCAAGCACACCCCATTGGACCAATACTATTTACAAGAACGAGCTTCATAAAGATAATTTAAATAAACCATTAAAGTGCTGAAAAATATTTAATTTATTAAATTCACTCTTTTTTAAACCGCATTCTTTAAAAATTTTTAAAATTTCTTTTTTTGTCATTCCATCCCATTTGTAATATGATATCTGCTTATCTCTAAATTTTGCTGACTCAAATCTTTTAAAATTTAAAATTGCCAAAATTCTAGCAACCAAATCTTTAAACTTATAAATTAATATATAAAAATAACTAAAAAAATAAAATGGGTCTTTTTGATTATCATCACTACTGTGCATGCTGTTAATTAAGTAAAAAATTTTATCTGATGAATTTTGTTTTCCCTTAAAAAAATAGTTGGAGCAAATATTACCTAATGTTTTTTTATTAATTTTTTTATATCGATAATTATTAAAATTTAAAAATTCTTTTTCATTTTTGAAAATATTTGAAAGCATATGAATTTCAGGACTAATTATCTTTGATAGTCTGGCAAATTTTTTAGGAAAATACATGGCAACTTTCTTTCCATAAAATAAGGCGGTAATATATGATGTACTATTAAAGTGAAAAAAATAACTACATTTATTAAGACTTTTTAAAATATTTTTATCTAAGTCAAGTTTAACGTTTGTAAATTTTTTAATATAATTCTCCCAAAAATAAATATTTTCCGCAGGATGAGGTCTAATTATAAATTTATAATTTTTATGTTTTTTAAATAACTTTTTTAAAATTTTTAAATGTTCTTCAAATCCAATTTGATAAAAAGATTTAAATTTATTTAAATATTCTACATCACTTTTTTTATGTTTGTTTTTGTAACTAGAGTTATCTAGCATTAATTTAATATGTTGATTGCCGTTGCTGCTATTTGACAATGTAAAACTTGTAGCAATTAATACAGTTTTTTTATTAAATTTTTTATTAATACTTTTTTTATTTAACCAAAAATCTGCTATGGGCGAACCTACTGCATAAAAAACTTTTTTAGTTTTGAAATATTTTTTAACTCTATTTGCATAATATTTTCCCCAAAAAAAAATTAAATCTGCAATATTAATTGTCTGATTACTGAACCTTGAAGTAATTCCAAAATTATTATTATGTGTTAACAACCCTTCAACATCTAAAGTTGTGATGAGATGTCCTCTTTTTTTTAATTTCTTTAATAATGATATTTCTCCAGGCACAATACTTTTCAAAAACCAGACAGATTTAGAGAATAAATTAATAAAAGGAAATATTTGTTGTTTTTGCCCTAAATATACTGTCCATTTATTTCTTATAAATTTTATAGCTAAATAAATAGCCCCATAAATTTCTCTATTCTTAACTTCTATGGGAATTATCAATTTATTCAAAATAAATATTTCAGTTTATTTTTTAAATTTTAATTATTATTTTAATATTAACAATATATTACTATTTAATTTCTAAACCATACCAGTGGTGATTACATCTTTTATTTTTAAAAATTAAACCAGATCTCCATACTCCCTCTAACTTAAACTTATTTTTAAGTAAGACTTTTATTGACGGCTTATTGAACTGATAGACCCCAGCTTGAATTTTTTTTAAACCTTTTTTTTAGCAATTTTTAAAATTTCTGCTATTGTTGCTTTGCCATAACCTTTTCCCCATAATTTTTTTTCTCCAATAAAATAACTAATAAATGCTGTTTTATGAAAAGGCAGAATTGGGCCTAATTTAATATTTCCAATATGAATTTTTTTTTTTAAAAAAATTCCATAAAGAAAATTAAATTTAGATTTTTTGTTATCTTTTATAAATTTTATTATATCAGACAATTTATGTTTTTTATTTTTTTGCTCTGTAAATTCATGAACGTGATAATCATTCATCCATCTCAAATAGGTTTCCGTGGCATGTTTTTTTCTTAACTCTTTTAAATAAATCATTATTAATGAAATTAATTTTATGTTAGATACATCTAATTACATGTATTAAAATAATACTTATATTTAAAAGAACATTTTATGACAAGAATCTTAGTAACTGGTGCTGGAGGATTTATAGGTTCTCATTTAGTTGAAAAATTATTAAAAAAAAATTACAAAGTTAGGGCTTTCTTAAAATATTCCTCTACTGATAACCCTGGTTGGTTAAATGCAATTAATTCTAGTAACTTAGAAATTGTTTATGGCGACATAACAGATTACGATTCAATTTTCACAGCTGCAAAAAACGTGGAAATTATTTTTAATTTAGCAGCATTAATATCTGTTCCCTATTCTTTTAAAAATCCTGAAAGTTTTGTTAATACAAATGTAAAAGGGCTTATAAATTTACTTAGAGCTTGTAGATTTTATAATAACAAAATAAAAAAGATCATACAAATTTCCTCTAGTGAAGTTTATGGAAATACAATTAATAAAAAAATTAAAATTCTAGACGAAAACTTAAAGTTAAAATCTGAATCACCCTATGCTGCATCAAAAATTGCCGCTGATCACTTAGCAATTACAGCATTTAAAACTGATAAAACACCGATAACGATTGCAAGACCTTTTAATACATTTGGACCCAGGCAATCTTTAAAAGCTGTTATACCAACAATCATTACACAATTAATAAAAAGCAAAAATAAAAAAATTAAAATTGGTAACATTAACTCTTGTAGAGATTTTGTGTATGTTGAGGATACAGTTAATGCTCTTATTAGAATTATGCTATCAAAACAAACTATTGGTGAAGTTATAAACATAGCTACTGAAAAATCATTTTCTATTGAAGAAATAATTGAAATTCTAAATTCATATACTAAGGTCAAATCCAAAATTATTCTTGAAAAAAAAAGAATTAGAAATTCTGAATTAAATAAACTTTGCGGATCAAACAAAAAAATTTTTAAAATGACTAACTGGCGGCCTAAATATTCAAGCAAAAGAATGTTTGCAATTGCTTTGCAACAAACTTATGATTGGTTTAAAAATCCTGCAAATCTTAAAAATTACAAAAATATAAATAAATATAATATTTAAAAAGTGAAAGAGTTTAGAATAGGAAATAGGATAGTAGGACCAAATAAAAAGCCTTTAATTATAGTCGAGCTTGGAATTAATCATAAAGGCAATATAAAAATTGCAAAAAAAATTATTGATAGTGCAAAAAGAGCTGGTGCCGAAATGATTAAGCATCAAACTCACTTACCAGACTGCGAAATGAGTGAGGAAGCGAAAAAAATTACTCCTGTTCATTCAAACGAGAGTATATACAAAATTATTTCTGATTGTTCATTAACGTACGATGAAGAGTTAAAACTAAAAAAATATGTAGCTAAAAAAAAAATGGTTTTTATAAGCACCCCATTTTCTAAAGAAGCGGCACATCAACTCAATAAAATGAAAGTACCAGCTTTTAAAATCGGCTCTGGAGAGTGCAATAACTATCCTTTAATTGAATACATTTGCAAATTTAAAAAGCCAATACTAATGAGCACTGGAATGAATGATATAAAAAATATAAAAAAATCAGTTAAAATTATTGAGAAAAACAAGATTCCTTATGCTTTATTACATACAACAAATTTATATCCTACACCCTATAAACTAATTAGACTCAATGCTCTCAATGAATTAAAAAAATATTTTCCAAAGGCCATCATAGGTCTTTCAGATCACACTAATAATAATCACACATCTTTTGCAGCTATTGCTATGGGAGCATCGATTATTGAAAAGCATTTTGTTCACACTAAAAAAAGAAATTTTGGTCCTGATATACCTGCTTCGATTGATCATGAACAATTAAAAGATCTGATTGAAGGTTGTAATAATATATACGAGTCAATTCCTGGCAATAAAAAACCTCCAAAAGAAGAAGAGTCTACAATGAAGTTTGCTTTTGCTTCTGTTGTCAGCACTAAAAAAATTTTAAAGGGAGAAAAGTTAAATAAAAATAATATATGGGTAAAAAGACCTGGAACGGGATATTTTTTAGCAGAAAAATTTAAATATTTAATAGGCAAGACAGCAAAAAGAGAAATAGGATTTAACGTCCAGATAAAAAAAGGAGATATTTAATAATTCTGAAAAAAAAAATCTGTATATTTTCAGGAAACAGAGCTGAGTATGGTTTGCTATCTCCTATAATAAAAAATCTTTATAAAAGTAAAAAATTAAAAGTCTATTTCTTAATTTCTGGCAGCCATCTAGATAAAAATTTTGGAAAAACAATTAATGAAATTACTAATGATAAAATTAAAATTTTTAAAAAAATAAAAATAAAACATCACAATATTAAAAATCAAATTTATACACCGTTATACATTTCTGAAGTAATAAATAAATTCTCTAAACAGCTAAAAATTATTAATCCAGATTTTACAATAATATATGCAGATAGATACGAAACATTTGGAGCAGCAATAGCCTCGACTCAAATGAATATACCAACAATTCATTTTGAAGGTGGCGACAAAACAGAAGGAGGAACTCTTGATGATTCTGTTAGACACGCCATTACTAAGTTAAGTCATTTTCATATAACAACAAACAATGATGCTAAAAAAAGAATTAAAAAAATGGGAGAAGAAAAATGGAGGGTAAAAAATTTTGGATATTCTATTCTGGATAGCGTCAAATCAAAAGATTACGCCACGCCTAGTGAAATAAAAAAAAAACTAAATATTTCAATAAACAGACCTATTGTTTTATTTACGCAACACCCAGTTCCTATGCATGAAGATAAAACTATCCAAAGATTTAAAGAATCAATAAAAGCTTTAAAAAAGTTAGCAAAAGAAAATATTCAGATAATAGTAACATATCCTAATAGTGATTTTGGCGCCTCAAAATTAATTAATGAAATTTACAAATTAAAAAAAAATAAAAACATATTTATATATAAATCTCTTGGTAGATACTTCTATCATGGCATACTTGCGCTAATAAATAATAGCAACACCAGGGTTGTTTGTGTTGGGAACTCATCATCAGGAATAAAAGAAACTGCAATTCATGGATGTCCAGCAATAAATATCGGGCCGCGACAGTCTGGAAGATTAAGAGGTATAAATGTATTTGATGTTTCACATAACCATAAAAAAATTTTTAAATTAATCAAAAAATGCATTGAAAATGAAAAACTTATCAAAAGATGCAAAAACACTAAAAATATTTATGGCAAAGGAAACACTGCTATATTATTTAGATCTTTCTTAGAAAAAATTAAAATTAATAAAGAAAAATTTTTAACTAAAAAAATTACATACTAAAAATTTATATAATTATAAAAACAAATTACAAGAAACAGTTTTATGTACAAGAAAAAAAAAATTATAGCGTTAATACCAGCAAGAATAGGAAGCAAGGGTCTTAAAAATAAAAATATTAAAAATTTTATTAATAAACCTCTTTTTTTATGGCCAGCTAAAGCAGCATTAAAATCAAAATATATTGATAAAGTTGTCGTATCATCAGACTCTAAACAAATTGTGAATTTATCAAAAACAAATAAAATTGAGGCTCCATTTTTAAGACCAAAAAATTTGTCTAATGATAATGCAAAATCTATTAATGTTATTATTCATACAATAAAATTTTATGAGAATAGAAAAGAATTTTTTGATTATTTAATTTTATTAGAACCAACCTCACCTTTAACTGATAATAAAGATATTGATAATGCAATAAAAAAAATGATCAATAATAGAAGAGCTGACACCTTAGTATCAATATACCCCGCAATAAATAATCATCCTAATTATTTATTTAAAAAAAATAGAAATAATTTCTTAAAAAATAATATCCTAACTAGTAAATTTACAAGAAGACAGGATCTCGATAAAGTATATTATTTAGATGGTAGTTTATATATTGGTAAAATTAAATATCTAAAAAAATATAAGACTTTCACTGGAAAAAAAACATTAGGTTTTGTAATGGACAAAATTAAATCTTTTGAAATTGACGATAAAATAGACTTATCAATTGTACAGCTATTGTATAAAAAATATTATGAAAAATAATTACTCAAAACTTTTACATAAATATATTCCTGGCGGAGCTCACACTTATTCAAAAGGAGACGATCAGTTTCCATCAAATGCTCCTAAAATTCTTATAAAAGGAAAAGGATCAAAAGTCTACGATAGTGTAGGAAATTGTTTTATAGATTACGGTATGGGTCTACGATCAGTAAATATTGGGTATGCTGAAAAAAATATCATAAATGCAGCTATAAAAGATATTAAAAAAGGAAACAACCTTTCAAGACCGACTTTGACAGAACTAAGCGCCGCCAGGACACTAATTAATTTAATTAAACGAGCCGATATGGTAAAATTTACGAAAAATGGATCATCGGCGGTAACTGCTGCTGTAAAATTAGCTAGAGCATATACAGGAAAAAAGAAAATTTTAATTTGTAAACAGCATCCTTTCTTTTCTTATGATGATTGGTTCATAGGATCTACGGAAATTACTAAGGGAATACCAAGAGAAATAATCAATTTAACTATGGGATTCAGCTATAATAAAATTGAGGAACTTAAGAATATTATTAAAAAAAATAAAAATCAAATTGCATGTCTTGTTACAGAAGCAGTTACAACTGAGTGTCCAAAAATTAAAAATATGAGCGGATGTTGTAATAAATTAATATGTGATCGAAATTATAAAAAATCTAATCATTTTTTAAAGCAAGTTCAGAGAATATGCAACCAAAACAATATAATTTTTATATTGGATGAAATGATAACTGGCTTTCGATGGGATTTAAGAGGAGCTCAAAACTTTTTTAATATAACCCCGGATATATCAACCTTTGGTAAAGCGATGGCAAATGGTTTTTCTCTTGCCGCCGTTTGTGGAAAAAAAAAAATTATGAAATTAGGTGCAATTAATGAGAAAAATAAAGAAAGAGTTTTTCTGCTTTCTACTACTCATGGTGCAGAAATGGCAAGTTTTGGAGCGTTCATTGAATCAGTTAAATTTATGAAAAAAAATAATGTAATAAAAAAAAATGGTAAATACGCTGAAACTTTAATAAAGAAAGGAAATATTATTTCTGAAAAAATTGGAGTTTTAGATTACTTCAAGTTTTACGGCCCGGTATACAATCCTAATTATGTCTGCTTAAATGAAGATAAGGAGCAATCTCTAGAATATAAAACTTTATTTATGCAAGAAATGATAAAAAACGGTGTTTTGATGCCTTATATCTCAATCAGTTATAGACACACAGAAAAAGATTTAAAGAAAACTTTATCTGCAATCGAAAAGTCATTAATTGTTTATAAGCAGGCAATCAATAGTGGAATTGATAAATATTTAATAGGCAGCAGTATAAAACCTGTATTTAGAAAATATAACTAATTAAATTAAAATATGTTAGTAAAAAAAATAAATAATGGAATTATAAGTCAAGAATTTACTATAAAAAAAACCCTAGAAGCTTTGCAAAAATCTACTTTAAGCAAAAATAAAATATGTATTATTAAAGATATAACAGGCAAGGTTGTAGATGTCTTGACTGATGGAGATATTAGAAGAATATTATTAAAAACAAATGATTTAAATCAAAAAATTTTATTATTTCTTAAAAAAAAATTTTACTATTCTTATAAAAGAAATTCTGAAAAATATTATGAAAAAATTACAAGCAAAAAACAAATTGACGTCCTTCCTATCTTAAACAAAAAAAAAAAATTAATTGAAATTTATTGTTCAAGCGAAGAAAAAAAGCTTGATAATGAAATTTTTATATTTGCAGGTGGCAGAGGAAAAAGAATGTTTCCACTAACAGAAAGTATACCTAAACCAATGATGAATATTGGAAAACTACCATTAATTGAAAGTACGATAAACTTTTTTAAAAATTATGGTTTTTATAATTTTACTATATCAGTGAATTATCTTTCGAAAAAAATAGAAAATTATTTTTCAGAAAAAAAATCAAATATTAAAATAAAATTTTTGCATGAAAAAAAAAAACTTGGAACAGCTGGTCCACTTTCAATATTTAAAAATAATAATAAAAAACCCATTATCTGTATTAATGGTGATATTTATACTAATTTAAATTTTAGATCTTTATTAGATTTTCATGAAAAAAGTGGGAATGATTGTACTATCTGTACTCGTAACTATAACTTTCAAATTCCTTATGGAGTAATAACCAAGCTGAAAAATAAAGTAATTGATGAAAAACCACAAATAACAAAAAAAGTGACTGCGGGAATATATGTTTTTAATCAAAAATCTTTGAATTATTTAGAAAGAAATAAAACCATAGATATGAACGATTTTATAAATTTTTTGTATAAGAAAAAAAAGAAAATAGGATATTTTCATATATATGAACTTCTATTCGACATAGGGGACCTTTCCACATATGAAAAAGTGAATTCTTATCTTTCAAATCAGTAAAATTATTTATTCATGATAAAAAAAATACTATTAACTGGATCAAATGGAAAAATAGGTAAATTTATTGAAAAAAATTTAAGAAAAAAATATACAATAATTTCAGTCGATAAAAAAGATGATCTAGAAAATGAAAATAATCTAAAAAAAATTTTTAAAAATAACATATTTGCTATAATATTTTCACATGGTTATAATTCTACACCTACTATAGAAAAATATAAAAAAAAATTAATTAATTTTACTGAGATAAAAAAATTTTTTGATATAAATGTATTGCTTAATCTTAAAATAATTGACTTTTATCTACGGTCTTCTAAAAAAGGTAGAGTAATAAATCTATCTTCAATCTATAGCATAAGATCACCTAAACATTTTATATATAAAGACTTCAACAAAGACATTGGTTATGGAATATCTAAATCAGCCGCAAATATTATGATAAAATATCTTGGTACAAAATTTGCAAAAAATTTTAAATTTAATAGCTTAATTCTTGGAGGTGTTGCGCAAGAGAGGTTAGATAATTTCTTTCTTAAAAATTATAAAAAAAACAATCCTTCAGGTAGAATGATGAATTATAAAGAAATTATCCCTGCTATAAATTTTTTATTAGATGATGATAATACACATACTAATGCCCAGGAAATTATAGTGGATGGCGGCTGGACTTCTTGGTAGTTGACTTAAATGGTTTATCTAAATATAAATTTTATTCTTACTTTAATCTAATTACATTCTTTTTATATTTATTAATAATTTCTTTATCATGAGTTACTAATATTAAAGTTTTTTTGTTTTTTAATTTTTTAATAGTATTTAAAATTTTATTTTTTGAATATACATCAATCCCATTTGTAGCTTCATCAAATATAAGTATGGAAGGATCTTTATATAGAGCTCTAGCAATTGCTATTCTTTGAATTTGTCCGCCAGAGAGTAAAGATCCATCTTGACCAACTATAGTATTAATCTTATCAGGCTTTTCATTAATAATATCATTTAAATCTGAAATATTAATAACATCTTGCAATAATTTATTATTAATTTTTTTCTTATCCGTTTCAAAAGTGATGTTATATAAAATACTTCTATCTGCTAAAAAAATATTTTGAGAAACATAACCAACTAAATTTTTAAGATGAAAGCTATTCCTTTTGTTAATTAAATTTTTATTTAAGAATATATTTCCACTTGTTGGAGTAATCAGGCCTGAAATAATATTTAAAAGAGTACTTTTTCCAGATCCATTCGGTCCAGTTAATAAATAGATTTTGTTTTTTTTTATTTCCAAATTTATATTATTTAATATTAATTTTCTAGAGTTTGGATAATTAAAATGTATATTTCTTAAACTAATATTAATAAAATTTTTAAACTTACTTTCACTTTTATAATCTTCTTGTGATAATGATGTATTTTTTAATTCATTATAAATCAAATTTAATGATGATTTTCTGAAATTAATTGCATTAAACCTAACTATAAAATTGGAAAATGAAGGAAATAACTTTAGACCCGCAACTGAATAAATGGATAATGAAATAATTATAGAGCTCAGACTAACTCCAAAATTTACACTATAAAGTATAATTAATGTGACTATAGCTATTAAAAATATTTCAATAATTGGTCTTGGTAAAATTGTTGAAACCCTAAATTTTAAATTAGCATCTCTTAATTTGTTATTGTAATAATTATACGTAGAAAAAAAAAATTTTTCTTTTGAGAATAATTTAATTTCTTTAATTAAAGAAAAAGTTTCCTGAATTTGTTTAATTGCTAGTTTTGAAAATACAACTCTATTACGACCAACACTGACAATTGAATTGCTAGAAAATTTTAAATAAAAATAGCAAAATAAAAAAATTACTATGAATAAAAATAAAGTTACTAAAGGTTGATAAAAGAATAAAAAGATAATTAAACTTAAAGAAATAAAAAGATCTACAATAATCAAAAGGGAATTATGCAATAATACAAAAAAACCATCATTTTCAGCGGTTAAATTTCTAATAAGCTCAGATGAATTCTTTTTATAGAAAAAACTATATTGGCTAAATAAATATTTCTTAAACAACATAGTTGATAAATCTCTTGAAAAATTTTGGCTAAATTTAGCAATTTTAATATTTACGAATGTATAAATTAAAGTTTTTGCAATATAAGATGTAAAAAAAATACCTATTAAATATAAATTTAAATTCTCAATGCCGTTATCAAAAATAAAATTGTATTTTATTATAAATTCATAGTATTTTTCTTGATTAATGAAATTATTTAATAAAGGTATAAGTGTTCCAATTGTAAAAATTTCTAAAATCAAATTTATTATAATTAAGAATAGTAACGAAAATAAATTCTTCTTTTTATTGCCAAGAATATAAAAAACTTTTTGTATCATAAACTTAAATGATTAGATTTTGAAATGAGTTTAATTATAAAACTGTTTCCATAAAAAATATTTTTTTTAAGTTCTTCTTTTTTTATTTTTTTCATAGCAGAAGTAACAAACAATAGATCTTTGTTTCGACCTCCTATTGTGCAGTTTGTAATATTTAATGAAGGAAGAAAAATTTGTTGAATTATTTTTCTATTCTTTATTTTAATATTTATAACCGAACTTCCTCCAAACATTCCTACCCATAAATTATTAAATTGATCGACTATAATTCCGTCTGGTTTTCCGTATTTTTTTTTAAACTTAATAAAAATTTCTTTTTTCTTAAATTCATTATATTTATTTTTTTTAAAAATGTAGATAATTCTTTTGGATGTATCATTATGAAACATGTATTTTTTACATCTAGAAAAAGCTGGACCATTGGGGGTTATATAGTTCTTATCTATTAATCTGAGGCTATTGCATTTATCTAAACAATATAAACTTCCCATTATTTTTTTTTTCTTGTTTTACACACTAAAAAATAAATCCTGATTTTGATATAAAAAAGCGTCATTAATTCTTTGACTTTTTAACAAATCTTTAAAAGTATAAATAATTTTAATTTTTTTATTTCTAATATTCAAAATACAAATTTTATTTTTCAACCCAATAAAAAAAAAATTATTTTTAAAATATTTTATAAAAGATACTGATTCTCTTAACTTTATTTTATTTATTTTTTTAGCAATTATATCAAAACTATTTATATTCCCTTTATAAACATCTACCCAAAAAAAACTTTTTAAGGAATTTACCCATATCGGGCTTTCACCTAAGAATGTTTTTATATTAATTATACAAATATTTTTTTCATTACCTGAAAAATAAAATTTTTTCATTTATTTTAAAAAATTTATGTACCAATCAGTAAATTTCTTTACCCCTAATTCAATTGAAATTTTTGGTTTAAAATTAATTGAATTTTTAATTTTTCTTATATCAGAATGTGTTTTCTTAACGTCACCTTTTTGCAACCTATAAAAAATTTTACGAGCTTTTAAATTAAGATAAGTTTCTATGAGTTTAATAAAATAAAGCAGTTTAACAGAACGACCTTTACCAACATTAAATATTTGATATGGTATAGCTTGTTTTGATGGTTTATTTATAATTTTAATAATCGCTGCAACACAATCATCAATATAAGTAAAGTCTCTGTAATGATTTCCATTATTAAAAATATTAATTTCTTTTTTATTAATGATGTTTTTAGTAAAGCTAAATAGCGACATATCTGGTCTGCCTAAGGGGCCATAGACTGTAAAAAATCTTAACCCTGTGCATGAAATTTTATAAATATTTGAATAAGCATAACTTATAACTTCATTGCTTTTCTTTGTTGCCGCATATAACGATAATGGTTTACTACTCTCCATATTCTCATTTATTGGGTATTTTTTCGAATTTCCATAAACAGAACTAGTTGAAGCATAAATAAAATGTTTTATGTTATTTATTCTACATAAATCTAAAATGTTAAAAAATCCATTCAAGTTAGATCTAATGTAAACATTTGGATTTTCAATAGAATACCTTACTCCAGCTTGCGCAGCGAGATGAATTACAATATCTATTTTATATTTTTTAAATATATTTGATATTTTTTTTTTATTATTTAAGTCAAATTTATAAAATTTATATCTAAATTTGTTTTTTTTAGAATAATTTAATAAGATTTTGTTCCTGATTTTTTTTAACTTAATACTATAATAGTTATTTAAACTATCTATGCCTACAATAAAATTTTTTCTATCCAACAATTTTTTTGCTAAATGATGGCCAATAAAACCGGCGCTGCCTGTAATTAAAATTACCATTTTTTTTTAGTTAAAATGTAACTATCTACATATTTTGAGAAGGTGCATTGACTCAACTTTAATTCTCTAAAAATATTCTTTACAATGCTGGGCAAAGATTCCGTATATTTTAATTCCAGAATTCTTTCATTATAATTTAAAGTATTATTGCTATTATTAATCATTTCTTTGAAATTATAGCAAAAACCTTTTTCATACTTTATATCGCTATCAATAGTTATTCTGCAATTAGGAAAAATATCGCTATTATAAGCTTGCCTAAAATAAAAAATTGTTATTTTTGGTTGAAAATCTTTTCTATAGAATTCGCTGCTAATAAAATTTTTATTTAAAAAATATTTTAAAAAATCCTGATTATTTATATTGTTTAAAAAACAACTATTTTCGATTTTAATTTTTTTTTTTACAACAATAGAGTTTTGTTTTTTTTTTAATTCTAAATTCCAAAAAGTGACATTATTTTTATTTTTTCCAAAATATGCTCTTGCTCTTAATTTAACACGTTCAACGTCTCCCTCCAACTTACTATTAAGATTCGTAAATTCATTATCATCAAAATAAGTTGACATAATATGGTACCCACCTTCATTCTGTATAGAATTTTTATCTAAAAAAAAAATTTTTTTTATCTTATTTTTTAATAGCGTTTCTTGGTTAATATTTATAATAAATTTTTTTTCATATCTTGATTTGTATAAGTTCACAAAATTTTACTTATTAATGATATTAAGTTTTTTTTCTTGTTTACTTTCCAAAAATTTGTAATTTTTTGATGATATTGTTCTAATATCAATCTTATTATCTTTAAATAAGTATTTATCTTTAATTATTACCTCTCCTTCTCCACCGTATCTCCAATTCTTTTTATATATATCAATTGCTACTTGATTATTGATAAAATTAACTTTCGATAAATTAAATAATGTCTTGTCTTTAGCAGCAATACCAGTAATAGAATTCTGAATAAAAATATTTTTTCCAGTTATATCTGAATTTTCTCCACCTGATATTCCTTTGTCGCCTGATTTTTTGATGTTTAAATTTTCTAAATAAACCTTAGACTCCATTAGATCTAAACCATCATTTCCGCTTGTATTTATAAAAGAATTCTTCATATTTAATGAGGAATAATCAAGATCTAAACAATCCGCATTGCAATCATAAAAATTAGATTCTTTTATTATAATTTCTTTTGAATTTGAAAAATGCAAAGTATCATCTCCTACTTTATTTTTGCTAAAATTTGAATTTTCAATTTTTATATTTTTATTCCAAAAAAATGACATCATTCCAGAGTAATATTTGTTTTCTATAACATCTTCACTTCCCCCTGAAATATCTAAAAAAAATATTTCACTTCCATCTGTATTACTTCCGTGTACAGCAAATACACCCCAAGGTTTATCTTCTTCACTACTCTTGATATTTACAATTTTATCTTTTGTTCCCAATATTGAAATCTTTCCTTCAGAATATATTGACACTTTTGGATACATTACCAAAGTAGTTCCTGGAAGAACTCTTAATGTTTGATTTTTATTTATATAAAGATTTTTTTTTAAATGTATAACACCTGGACCAAGCACTATTGAATCTTTTAGTTCATAATTTTTATCCCAGATGTGTAATGAAAATTTATTATAATTAATATTGGATAAAATCACATGATTTTCTTTATCTTTATCCCAAAATACGTTTCTAATTATTTCGCCTGTTATATTATTTTTTAGACTATTAGTAATATTTTTAAAATTAGTTTTAAATTTTTTATCGAAACATAAAACATATGTTTGGAAATCATTATCATATTCATGAGTTTGAAAAACATCTTGACCTCTGTAAGGTGTGTTAGTGTGATAACCTTCGGTTTCAATTATTTTAAGTCCAGGATAAAATACTATCTTTTTTTCATTGATTATATTCAATGTTGAGTCAGTAGGTTTAACATACCAAATCTTATCAACGCCTAATTTTTCAAGGTCTAATTCGGCGCCTGAATTTCCTTTTATTCTAATTTCTAAAAAAATTTTACTATCTAAATCTTTTGAAGATAAAAAATTCAACCGAACCTCATTGTTCCTAATTTCATTTATCAGATAATCAATTCTATGCTTTAAAAAATAAAAAACATTTTCTTTAAATAACTCATATTCGAAATTAGAAAATTTTATAGATCCCCATCCTCCAATTTTTCCAGTGATATATTTTTTATTTTCATCTTTATATACTGACTTATCAATAACATTATATAATGAACTTAATATCTTTTTTTGCTCGTTGTAAGAAAGTTCTTTCTTTAAATATTCATAAACTATTTTATTTCTATAATTATAAAATTCAGGGTCAATGAGAGCTTTATTCAAAATTGGATTGGTTTTTTGATTTATTGAAATTTTATAATTGGGTTTTTCTGTCAGAATTAAAGATTGTAATTTTTTTTTAGCTCTATTTACACCCCAGGGATAAGTAAATGTACCCAAGCCTAAAGCGTCAGATAGTATTGGCTCTATTTTTCCTGTAGTTTTGTCAAAAAATAATTCATGATTGTGTTCGTAATCACTATGAATAGATCCTAATATATTTTGAACAGCAACCCACCTCGCAGTTTTGTTAAAATCTAATATCTGCCACAATATATTCTGATTACTCCAACTGTTACTTAAATACAGGCTTTCCACAAGTCTTGAAATTGCATTAAAATCTTTTAAAGGTGTGTCTTTTAAAGATTCTACATTTACTAGTTCAAAATCTTTTGGATCCCATCTTTCATTTAGCTTTTTTCCTAAATATATCGGTCCTGGCATTCTTTGGTTTAATCTGGTCATACTTTCATCTTCTCTGCTGTGAAGATGATAAACTCCATAATATTTTTTGTTTATATATAACTCGAGCAATTCCCCATAATGAGCTACCAGTCCCATTTTTTTAGATATCAAGTCACTATAATAGTTCTCAATTAGCGTTCTACCTTCAGGATTGCTTAAATTCACATGATTCATTCTATAATATGGATGATCTTTATTAAAAACGATTCTTAATGAAGGCTTTTGAGTTTCGTGATGCCATTTATTTTTTCCACGAATTCTAAATTTAATATTTTCATCTTCATGCGATTTGTCAGAAGTAGAAATTTTGCCTTTGTAATATGTATTTATTTGTCGACCACGATCTCGAGCACTTTTTTCAATTGAACTATTTTCTACTTTTAAGTAAATTTTTTTAATATTGGTATTCTTTTCAGAATTATATATAAAATTAAAACTAGAAAATAAATAACTTCTTACTTCAACCAAAGATTCGAATGCTAAAGCTAGATTTTTAATAATCTTATCTTCTTTTTTAAAATTTTTTATATAAATAGAAAAAAAAAGAATAATTAAAGTAATGATGAATAATAATAATAATAAAGAAATTGTTTTTTTTACTAATGAAAACATTTTATTTAATTTAAAAAATTAAATTCCACTATCGCTGTCAGATGATAAAATTTGAATTTTTGCTAAATTTACGTTTTTATTAAATTCATTAATGCATTCTTGAAAGTTTAAAATATTTTTAAATTTAATCTCATAAATTTGATTTACAAATAAACTCTCATCATAACTATATGAGTTTGTGCTTATTAAATTTTTTTCTTTTGTATATTGTTCTAAAATTTTATTAACCAAATCTTTATTTTTTTCTTGATAATCAAAACGCATAATCTTTAACAACTCTTTTTTAAATATTAAATTTATTTTTTTTATTAAAATGCAAGTACCTAAAAAGAAAAAAACAAAAACTAGAGTAAATAAATAAAAAAAAGTTCCCGAACCCATGCCCACAGCAATTGCAGCGAATATAAAAGATAGATCACGAGGATCTTTAATTGGATTTCTAAATCTCACTATGGACATCGCTCCAACTAACGCAAAAGCTCTAGCTATATTTGATCCAATTATAATCATGATCAAAGTAATAATTAATCCTACTAAAAGTATAGTTATTGTTACAGATTTTGAATGCGCATAATTTTCATTAAAATATTTATATGCTACTGCTAATATGCTGTTACAAATTAATGAAAATGAAAGACAAAAAAAAACTTGTAAAAGTGTTATATTAGAAACAATTTGTTCGCTACTACTAAAAGATTCTTTTATTAAGTTATCCATATGAATATTTAAATAGTAAAGTTAAAAAAACAATAATAATAGTTTATATTATAAAAATTACACCTAAATTAGCATAATGACAAAAGAATTATTTATAGCAACAACTTCTTTTGGCAAGTACTCCGACACTTTAAGCCTCTTGAGAAATAAAAAAATTATTGTAAAGAAAAATTTTTTAAATAGAAAATTAAAAAAAAATGAAATAGTTAGATTGGCAAAAAACTCCGATTATATTATTGCTGGCACAGAAAAATACAATAAAACTACACTTGCTAAATTAAAAAAATTAAAATTTATATTTAGGATTGGCTCAGGTATTGACAATATTGATATAAATTTTGCAAAAAAAAAAAATATTAAAGTATTATCTTCAAAAATTACCCCTGAAAAAGCCGTTGCTGAATTAGTTGTTGGTCTTATTATAAATTTATTACGAGAAATAAATCAACATGACAGAAATCTTAAAATAAATATATGGAAAAAAGAAATGGGATATTTATTACATAAAAAAACAGTAGGAATTATTGGCTATGGAAAAATAGGAAAGTACTTAAAAAAAATTCTAAAAAGTTTCGGAACGAGGGTAATTATAAACGATATAAAATATAAATCAAAAAAAAGTTTTAATTTAAAAGATTTAATTTCAGAGTCGGATATTATTAGCGTTCACATAAACTATGATAAAAAAAATAAAAATTTATTAAATTCAAATATCTTAAAAACGCTTAAAAAAAATAGCATATTAATAAATACTTCAAGAGCAGAAGTCATTGACTATAATTTTTTATACGAACTACTTAAAAGGAAAAAAATATTAGGTGCTGCTTTAGATGTTTTTGAAAACGAGCCTTATCAAGGAAAATTTCAAAAACTTAATAATGTAATATTAACGCCTCATATAGGTAGCTACGCAAGAGAAATTAGATCCGAAATGGAACTGGAGGCTATAGGAGCAATTTTAAAATCATCATAAAATGCAATACTATCGAATAATCTTCGATTTTGACGGGGTAATATTAAATAGTCACAATATAAAGACTAGAGCGTTCTACGAAATATTTTATCCTTATGGAAAAAAAATTGCTAATCAAGCCAAAGCCTACCATGAAAAAAATCAAGGTATATCAAGATATATAAAGTTTAAAGAAATATTTAAAAAGTTTTTAAAAAAAAAAATTAATAAAAACGAAATAAAAGTACTCGATTTTAAATTTAAAAAAATTTGTTTTAATAAAATTTTAAAATTAAAAATACCGATATTATTGATAAAGTTTTTTAAAAATAAAAAAAAAAATTACGATTTTTTTATTAGCACCGGAACACCACAAAAAGAAATTGAAAAGATTTTAAGAATAAAAAAAATTTATAAATATTTTAAAGGTATATATGGTTATCCTTCTAGTAAAATTCAACATTTAAAAAGAATTATAAAAAATAAAAAAAATACAATATTTATAGGAGATGCTTTGGAAGACTATTATTCTGCAAAATATATGAAAATCAAATTTATATTAAAAGAACATAGTAAAAATAAAAATATTTTAAATAATAAAAAAATTTATAGAGTAAAAAATTATAAGAATCTTAATAAAAATATAAATTATGTTTTCAAAAAAAACATTTAATTCATTGTGGCCAAGTTTAATTAATTTTTCAACTAGATGTGAGCCTATAAAACCATCCGCTCCTGTTACAAAAATTTTCACAAATTATTACTTGGAATAAATGATTAATTTTTTTTACTATAATTTAAAATGATAATTTATTTATTAACATTGCAATTTGTATCGAAAAATTTTTCAGTGCATAAATCAAGCCAATTGAGCTATTAGTAACGGTAAGCTTAACGTGTTACCACGCTTCCACACCCGTCCTATCAACGTCGTAGTCTACGACGGCTCTATAGGAAGA
>Ga0194133_10001548_pt1 | contig 39296 bp, 31 predicted proteins | sample TA2KigOf40mmetaG_FD_155448 | JGI IMG/M metagenome (GOLD analysis project Ga0194133, IMG submission 155448) | Freshwater microbial communities from Lake Tanganyika, Tanzania - TA2015055 Kigoma Offshore 40m | ecosystem: Environmental > Aquatic > Freshwater > Lake | place: Tanzania: Lake...
AATTAACTTTGGAGGTTACTTTAATTATTTTAAAAAAAAAAAAACTTACAGAAGTCATTTTATTGGATGTAAAAATTTAGTAGATTTTTTCAAAAAAAAAAAATTAAAAAAATTTATACAAATAGGTAGCTCTGTTGAATATGAAAGTAATAATGTGCCGCATAAAGAAAAATTTAAAATTAATTTAAAAAAAATAGCATCAACATACGGTAGAGCAAAATATATGGCTACTAAATATGTTCAAAGGTATTTAAACTCACCATACATCGTAGTTAGACCTTATCTTGTTTACGGCCCTAGACAAGATTTTAATAGACTAATACCAGTAATCATTAAAAATTGTTTAGAAAATAAAAAATTTCCATGTTCAGTTGGAATTCAATTACGTGATTTTTTATATGTTGCTGATTTTGTAGATGTAATTTTTAAATGTTTAGTGTCAAACAATATCAAAAATCAAATAGTCAATGTAGGATTTGGAAAATTATATACAGTAAAACACGTTATCAATAAAATAAATTCAAAAATTGGATATGGCATTCCTGATTATGGTAAAATTAAATTAAGAAAAGATGAAAAAATTAATTTTTATCCCAGCATAAATAAAATAAAATCTTTAACAAAGTGGATACCAAAAATTAATTTAAATAAAGGTCTAGATTTAACAATTAAATTTTATGAAAATTATTTGTGATAATTTTTTAAATTTAAATTTAGAAAAAGAATGGAAAAATTTAGAGAGTCATTCTAAAATTTCGGTATTTCAAAAGTATGATTGGCTAAAAAAATGGTACGAATGTGAATTTAAAAACATAATCAGCATAAACATCATCAAGTTTTACGATAATCAAAATAATTTAGTTATGATTTTTCCTTTATGTATTTTAAAAAGAAAATTTTTGACATCTCTAGAGTGGTGTGGAGGAATATTCTCAGATTTTAAAGGACCAATAATCAGTGAAAAAATAAATCATAATTTTTTTTTAGATTATCGTTTAACATGGGATATTATAAAAAAAAAAATTTCAACAAAATATGACATAATAATTTTAAATGACCAAAAAGAATTTTTTTTTAATAAAATTGATATTTTTAAAAATTTTTATTTAGACAAAAATCGCTTTTCTTATATTATTAAATTAGAAAAATCTTGGGATGAATTTTACAACCTAAAAAATGCCAAGACCAAAGAGACTGATAGAAGAAAATTAAAAAAACTAAAAAAAATTGGCGATCTCTTATTCGAGACAAGTTTTAATAATAAAACAAATAAAGACATATTAATGGAGACTATAAAAAATAAAAATTTACAATTTAAGCAATTAGGGAAAATAGATAATTACTCAAAAAATGATGCAAAAAATTTTTATTTAAAGCTTCTTGACTCAAACTTTCAATTTCATTCAAGTACATTAAAAATAAATAATGATATTATTGCATCAAGCCTTGGCGTTATTGATAGTAAAACCTACTATTATTTAATAAACTCATTCTCACCAAAAAAAAAATTAAAAATTTTATCACCTGGAACTTGTCTATTAAAGTTTTTGATAAAGTGGTGTTTTGAAAATAAAATAAATATTTTCGACTTTGGTAATGGAGATGAAAAATATAAAAATTACTGGTCAAACCATGCTATAGTTACGTATCAATACTATTATTATGAAACTTTTTTAGGTTTTATATTTTGTTTGCTAAAAAAAATTAAAAACAATTTTTATGAAAAATTTTTTCTATAATTTAAAATCAAAATTATCAGAAAACCTAGTAATAAATAACCTTTTCAAAAGGAAATTATATAATAAAAGAATTGTTTGTTACCATAAAGTAATTTCAGATGAGGAGTTTAAGAAAAATAATAGACCAGACAATAATCTAGTAGTATCACAATCGGGATTTAAAAAACATCTACAGTTTTTTTATGAAAATTACGATATAGTAGAAATAAAAGATTTATTTAGTAAAAATTCAGAAAATAAAATTAGTATTACTTTTGACGATGGATACTTAGATAATTACTATTTAGCGTTGCCGGAGTTAAAACTAAAAAAAACCCCATCAACAATTTTCATAACAACCGGTTTTTTAAATAATTATATTTACCCTTGGTGGGAAAAAATATGGGATATATTAAAAATAAATAAAAAATTAACTATTAAAAAAAAAAAAAGAATTTATTTTATTTCAATTAATAACGGTAATAGAAAGAAAATATATTACTTTTTAAATAAATATTTGCTTAGTTTAAATTTTTCGGAACAAAAAAAATTTTTTAATAATTTATATAAATTAAATACTGATTTAGATCAGACTAAAGATAATGAACTTTTTCTTAATGAAAAACAATTAAAAGAATTAACAAATTATGACTTTATTAGTTTAGGAGCACATACGCACTATCATAATAACTTATCAATATTAAACCCTGCAGAAATAGAGGAAGATGTTTTAAAATCTAAAAAAATACTAGAAAATCTAACTAATAAAGAAATTATTTATTTCGCATTTCCATATGGATTTGACGGATCATTCAATAATGAAGTTTTATCCATAGTTAGAAAGAACTTTAAATATGCAGTAACAACTAAATCTGGAAATATTAATTTTAGCGAATTTCATCAATTACCGAGAATAGGACTTAACGATTTTTATCAGGGAAAAATTTTAAGAGATAAACTAAGCGGGTTTGATGATATTCTAAAAAAATTAATGTTTTGTGACAAGTAAACCACTTTTTTCCATAATTTTACCAACTTTTAATCAAGTACATTTTTTAAGAAGAAACTTAAAATACGCTTTAAATCAAACGTATAAAAATTTTGAATTAATCATTATTGATAATCACTCTTCTGATGAGACTAACAAATATATAAATAAGATTAAAGATAGTAGAATTAGATACTTTAAATATAAAAATTACGGGAATTTAGCAAAAGCTAGAAATTTCGCAATTCAAATTTCTAAAGGAGTTTTAATAGCTTTCTTAGACTCAGATGATTACTGGGATAAATTTAAATTAGAAAAGGTTAAAAAAATTTTTGATAAATTTAAACCGGATATAATTCATCACCCAATGTATGGATATGGAAAAAATTTTGAGGTGAAGATTCTTAAAGATAAAAATCAAGAAATAAATAAACCTATATATGATAATTTGATTATTAATGGAAACTCAATAATTCAGTCAAGTGTTGTTGTAACAAAAAATATTTTAATTAAAGTTAAAAAAATTTCAGAGAATAAAAATAAATTTGCATGGGAGGATTACGATACATGGTTAAAAATATCTAAAATTACGAATAATTTTTACTTTATAAAAGAAGTGTTAGGGTACTGTTACATAGGAGAAGGAACAATTAGCTCAATTACAAGAACTAACTTTATTATTAATAAATTTAGAAAGATTTACAAAAAAGAAATATTAGAAGTAATGAAAAGAAATAAAATTAATGAGAAAGATTTATGGTGGATACAATATAATAAGCTTATATATTTTGTTAAAAAAAATTTAAACTTAAAATCAAAAATTGAAGTAAATTTCTTTAAAATACCTAATTTTTTAAAAATTAAGTTTTTTTATTTTTGGATATATTTTCAATTAAAAAAAATCAAAAAGATTATTATGAAATATTTTAATTCTGTAATTTTATATTCGCTTGAATACAAAAAAATAAATATGAATGAAAATATTAAATTTCATAAAATCACTAAATTAGAGGAATTAAATAAAGTTTTAAAAGTTGATTATGATATAAGTTTATATGATGAAAGACTGAAAAAAAAAAATATATTTTATTGTATTACAAATTCAAATAACAATTTGCTAGCATCAGGTTGGGCGTCTACCAGTGGTAAATTTTATATTTCAGAAGTAGATAAAGAAATTTATCTTCAACATAAACAAAGAATGTTATTTGATTTCTATGTTCCTATTTCACAAAGAGGTAATCAATATTATTCAGTGCTTTTATCTAAAATAATTAAAAATAAAATAAATAAATATTTTATTTTTGCTATTGATAAAAATTTAAGAAGTATCAAAGGGATATTAAATTCTGGGGGAAAATTTATAAAAAAAATTAATTTTTTATATAATGAGAAATAAAAAAGTTTTTTTAATATCTTCTGACTATATTGGCGGAACCGTTACTTTTTTTTATCAAAATTTTGAGTTTTTGCATAAAAAAAAAATTCAAACATATTTACTTTGTAATAAAAGCCCGCAAACCAGGAGATTTAATAACAAAAATAAAATATTTTTTTTTAAAAATCTAATTAATAGTATTAAATTCAGAGATATTTTGACAAAACGAGCAGGTATTAAAAATATCATTTATTTATCAAATCCTTTTTTTTTTTTAAAAAATTTCTTCTTTTTTAGAAGTTTAGGAAAAAAAAATACGATACTTATTATTTTACATAGTGGTTTACTAAATATTTCTGTTAAAAGAATAATTGGATCTTTTTTATTTACGTTTTTGATTTTTCAAAAAAATATAAAATTATTCTATGGATCAAGCTCTTCAAAAAGAAGTTGGGAATTATATTTTCCATGGATAAGATTAAAAAAAAATAAAATTTATACTAATGGAATAAAATTAAAATCAGGTAAAAATATTAATAAAAAGGTAAAATTTAAAATTTCCTTTATAGGAAGATTGTTTCCCGAAAAAGATCCAGAAAAATTTTGTAAAATAGCAAAGCATTGTATTCAATATAAAAATAAATTTAATTTTAATATTTTTGGAGATGGCATATTAAAAAATTATATTCATCAAAAGTATAAAAAATTTGTCCGATTACAAGGGTGGAAAGAACAAATTGAAATATTTAAAAATACTGATCTTCTATTAGTAACTAGTCCAGTTGAAAATTACCCATACGTGGTACTGGAAGCAAAAAGTCACGGTATTCCTACTATTTATGATTCTAAAGGTGATATATCAAAATTAATTGAAAATAACAAAGATGGTTTTTTTTGTATTAATTCAAAGGAGGAAACTTTTTTAAAATATATAAAAAAGATTTTTAAAAACTACGATTTTTTTAAAACAAATTGTTTAAAAAATGCAAAAAAATACAATGAAAATATATTATTAAAAAAATTTTGGGAACAATTTTAATAAAATGAATTTCAATTACCCTGAAAAACTAAAAAAAAAATATTCCTGGCTAATTACTGGCGTTGCAGGATTTATAGGGAGTAATTTATTAGAATATTTACAAAAAAATAATCAATTCGTTGTTGGAGTTGATGATCTCTCAACAGGAAAAAAAAAAAATATTTTAAAATATTTTAATTCTAAAAATTTTTTTTTTATAAAAAAAAATATATCCCACTTAAAATTAAAAGATTTTCAAAATTATAAATTTGATTTTGTTATTCATTTAGCAGCAATTTCTTCTGTTCAAAAATCTTTTTTTAATAAAAATTTATTAAATAAAACTAATAATCTAGGTTTTAAAAAAATATTAAAAATTTGCAAAAAAAAAAAAATTAATAAATTTATATATGCCTCGTCTTCTGCTGTTTACGGTGATCAAAGTATTAAAGTAAATGAACAAAATAAATTAGCACCACTGTCGCCTTATGCTAAATCAAAATTAGAAAATGAGTTGTTAGTTACAAAAATGAATAAAATAAATTTTTTGTGTTATGGCTTACGATTGTTTAATATATTTGGCAAAAACCAAGATCATAAATCAAAATATGCAGCTGTAATACCAAAATGGATAAGTTTATTGAAAAAAAATAAAAAAATAGAAATTTTTGGAAACGGAAAAAATACAAGGGATTTTTGCCATGTAGACAATGTAATATATATTATTATGCTTTTATGTTTCTCTACATATAATAAAAGCGATGTATTTAATGTTGGAACTGGAAAATCTGTAAGTCTTTTATCCTTAGCAAAAATAATTTTTAAATGCTTTAAGATTAAAGCTCATAAAAAATATATTAAATTCACATCCCATAAGCAAGGTGATATTAAATATTCAGATAGTGATATATCAAAGGCAAAAAAAATCTTGAAATATAATCCAGTATCTAAAACAAATAAAAAAATTCGTGATATAATATTAAGTTAATCTATAATGAACTTTTATTATTTAGATTATATTAGCAATTATTCAATTTTTTTATCATTACTATTAATCTTTGGTCTTTTCCAAATCGGTTTCTTATTAGATAAATTTTTTTATTTAAAAAAAATAATTGCATCGAAAAACTATTTTATATATTTCCCTTTTTTTGGTTTTATATTTTTGTCAGGATTAATTACACCTGTAGTTTATTTAAATTTATTATCTCCATTTTTAATTAAAATAATATCTATAATACTTATTTTTTTAGGTGTGATTTATATGATCACTAATTGGAAGGTTTTTTATTTATTCTTTAGAAATTCCAAAATAAATAAAAAAAATATTTTTTTACTTATTTTATTTTTATTTTATTTAATAATTTCATTTCTACCAATCACACATCCAGATACATTAGATTATCATATTTCTGGCGGTATTAATTTACTTAAAACTGGATCATTGTATTCCGATGTAGTTTTTCATCATTTAAAACTTGCTAGTATTGGTGAGGTTTTTTTTGCTATAGGTCTAGCGATAGGATCAGAACAATTTGTTTCACTTATAAATTTTGTTGGTTATTTAATTTTGGCTGATTTAATTTTTTCAAATATAAAAAAAATTGATATAAAAGAATTTATACTATTAATTTTTTTATCCTCACCTATTTATATTTTTTTTTTAAGTAGTTCTAAACCATTACTTTTTGCCTCATGTTTCTCTTTATTTGTACTAAATTTTGCGTTCAACCATATTGGCAACTGCAAAGAAGAAGATATTAAAAAAATGATAATTCTATCCTGTATAGCATCATCTATTTTTTTTTTAGTAAAAGCATCTTATTCGATATCAATTATAATGTCAGTTAGTTTTTTATTTTACAAAATTTATAAAAATAAATTTTTAAAATTCATTTTCCTATCAGCAATTTTTAGTATTGTGGTTATCTTACTTCCAAAAGTATATTTTTTTTATAATTTCTATAGTCAGAGCTTAATCAATTCAATTATCTATAATGTTCCAATTAGCTTAGATGGATATGAATACTTTTTTTCTGATATTTCTAATATTCATGATGGAGGTTACAATATTTTTAAATGGCTAATATTTCCTAAAAATTTAGGAGCTATTTCAACATGTATAGGTTTAAGTGCTTTTATTTTTTTTTTTGTTGATTATCAAAAAAACAATAACACGACTTTACTAATACTTATATTAATTACTTTATTAATATTATTTTTTGTTGCACCACATCAGTCAAGATTCTTTTTTGAACCTTTTTTATGGTTAGGTTTATTAAACTTTAGTAATAAAGTAGACTATAAAAATTATTTTATTAAGTTTACGTCAATTTTACAAAGTTCTGTCGTGATTATCTTTTTAATCTTTGGCTGTTATATCATGGTCCCTTCATTATTCAGCTTAAAATCTAAACATGAAATTTTAAAAAAAGTATCAAATGGGTACGAAATATCAAAAATAATAAACGAAGTTTCATTAAAAAGTGGATTTGATAATTTTATTATTAATCACAGATCTCAATCATATTTTAATATAGATGGTATTCCGGCTCATTTTTTAAGATACATAAAAAAAAAAAATATAATTGAAGATAAATTAATTGAGTTTAATATAAAATATATTTTTTTTTACGAAAATTATTTGAATGATAATTATTATAATAGAATTAAAAGATGCTTAATTGCAAAACCATTAATTTACAAAAATTCACATAAAAAAAATGTTACTAGAAATCCATTTAACCAAAATACTACATTAAGTAGCATTTATATTTTTAAATTTAAAAAAAATTTTAAAAATTGTGTAGATTGATTAATAATTTTTTTCCCTCAAAATAATTATTTTTATTGGGTCCCATTTGGATTGATTGGCAATATTGATTGCTATTTATTTTTTTTAATTCTTGAAAAAAAACACCATTTTTAATTTGAATATTTAATTTAGCGTCGGTTGCCTTTATTAGACAATTATCATTAACATAAATAATTTTTATTGGCTCTATAACGATTAGCCAACTTAGAATATTTAAAAATATAATTAAATTATAAATTTTTTTGTTTAAATCTAAGTTAATAATAATCATATAAATACAAATAATAGTTAAGGACAAAATGGCTGTTTTGGTAGGCACAAGTATGAATACTATTATGTTAGCTAAAGCCAAGCTTATAAAAAAAAGTAAATTTTTATCTTTTAAATTTTTTAAAAAAATATTTTTAAATAAAAAATAAAAAATTATAATTGAGGAAAAATACCCAATTGATATAAAAGTTTTATAAAAGACTCTCGGTATTGTTTCGAATAAAGAAAAATATGATATATTTTTTAGCGGAAGTAAAGTAAAATTTTTTATATTCATTCCAAAGCTATGAAAAATTAAATATATCAATATTGATAGTATTGTTAAGTAAATTAAAAATATTAAATGAGTCGTTCTTTTTTTGGAAAAAATATACTCTGCGAAAAAAAATACCAAAATATTAATACAAAAATTTAATCTTGATCCTATACAAAGAGAAAAAAAAATTATAGATAAAAATCTTTTGTTTTTTTTATATAAAAAAATTGAAAAAGAAAATAAAAACAAACTTAAAGAAAAATCAGAAATATTTGTATTATCGAATAAAAGAATGGGGTTCGATATGCATAAAAATATAAAATATAAAGATTTTTTAATATTAAAACTTTTAATTAAAAAAAAGATACTAAAAACAAAAAGCAAATAGCTTATAAAAATAACTATTTTAGTACTTATATTATAAGAAAGATATCCAAAAAATATTTCAGCAATTGGATGACCATAATTTCTTGATGGCAAATAAGTGTTATTAATAATTAAATTATAGTAAGTTTTTAAAATTGCGGCAGTATCGATATCGGATCCGTATTTTTTTATTGATGATAGGAATATACCTAAAAATATAATAAATAATAAAAATATATATTTATTGAGTATTTCTTTTATCATTTAAATAATGTTCTTTAACAATAATAAAAATATAGTCAAAGTATGATTATTTATTTTTGCAGTGATTTAAATAAAAAAAAAAGCTTTGGACTAGAAAAATCAATAATACCAATTAAAAAAAAATTAAAGACAACGGGTTTGAAAATTTATATTTTTAAAAAAATAAATTTTAAAACAATTAAAAATATTTTTAATTGTAAAATTGTTCACATTCATGGTTGTTGGTCATTTTCAAACTTAATATGTTTTATAATTTCTAAATTTTTAAAAAAAAAATTAATATTCTCACCTCATGGCATGTTAGATCCTGTACCACTTTCAATAAAAAAATTAAAAAAAAAAATTGCATTATTTCTTTATCAAAAAAATATTCTTAAATTGTCAGACTATATTTTGGTTAATTCTAAATTAGAAAAAAAAAATATTAGAAGACTTGAAAAAAATAGAAAAATTATTGTTATTCCACATGGTATAGATAATTACAATATTAAAAAAAAAAAAAATAAAAAAAAAATTAAATTGGTTTTCTTTTCAAGAATTCACCCAATAAAAAATCTTAAGGAATTGATTGAAATTTTTATATGTCGTAAAGAATTTAGTAAATACAATTTAGATATAATAGGAAAGATTGAAGATAAAAAATATTTTTTTGAGATTCAGAGCATTATTAAAAATTTTAATTATATAAATGTAAAAAAAATAAAAAAAAACAAATATAAAATGTTGGAAAAATATGATGTTTTATTACATCCATCAAAATCTGAAAATTTCGGTATTGTAATTTTAGAAGCGCTTTTATCAGGTCTATATATTATTGCTGGAAAAAATATACCATTTAACTCTCTTAAAAAAAATGGTCTTGGAAAAAATATTATCTTTAATAAAAATAACTTAAGCAAAAGTTTAATTCAGTTTCAGAAATTCTTTTTTAATTCAAACCAATATAAACTAAAACTTCATTATAATAATTATGTTAAGAATAATTTTTCCTGGAAAATAATTGCAAAAAAATATATTAATTTTTACACTTTAGTGAGTAAGTAATTTTCAATTACTAAACAATCCATATCTGTTCTCAAAAAACAATTTATTGCCTCCTCTGGTTTTCTGACGATTGGTTCATTTTCATTAAATGAGGTATTAAGCAACAATGGTATATTTGAAATTTTATAAAAATTTTTTATCAAATTATAAAATTTTTTATTTTGATCGCTGCTAACTATCTGAACTCTCGCAGTATTATCTACATGAACGACCGAAGGTATTAATTTTATCTTGTCCTCTTTTACTTTAGTGACGGACTCCATATAATGCATCTTGATATTATTTAAATAAAACCAATCGTTACTATACTCCTTCATAATTGCCGGAGCAAAAGGCCTAAAATTCTCTCTTCTTTTAATTTTTAAATTAATTATATCTTTAATATCTTTATTAGCTGGATTAGCTAAGATGGATCTATTTCCTAATGCCCTAGCTCCAAATTCGATTTTAGATTGAAACCAACCAATGACTTGACTATTATATATTTTTTTTGCAACTATTTCGCTTAATAGATCAGGATCTAATTCTTCAATTTTAAAAGTTTCATTATGTTTACTCAAGATTGCTTTTTTTATATTTTCATTATCATAATTATCTCCAATAAAAGGATTAGAAATATTATCTGGTATTATTTTGTTAATCTTTAAAGAAGTTATGCAAGAAGATCCAATTGCACCACCTGCATCTCCAGGAGCAAATGGCACGTAAATATTATCAAAATTATATCTATGGAAAATTTTACCATTAGCTAAAGAATTCAATGCGCATCCTCCAGATAAACACAAATTTTTTGATTTAATTTTAGTTAGTGCATAAGAAATAATTTTGTTAAGAAAAAATTCATAAATGTACTGGGTTGAAGAAGCTAAATTTGATTTCGTTTTAAAATCTTGAATGTTTAAATTTAAAAAAATTTTTTGTATCAAAGAATTAAATAAATTATTTTGATTAGGCACGCCCTCGCTTACATATCTAAAGTTTTTTTTATTATGATTAAAAAAAATTAGATTTAATTTGTAAAATTTATCATTTTCAAAAAGATTCTTTTTTATTTTATCAAAATAAATTGGTTTACCAAATGACGAAAGACCCATTAATTTATACTCATCGCCATAATTAGCGAAACCAAGTAATTGAGTCATGGCCTCATAGAAAATTCCAAGCGAGTGAGGGAAATAAATTTTCTTAATTATTTTTATTTTATTAGATTTACAATCTGCAATAGCACAACTTACAAAATCACCAAAACCATCTATGCTAATACCAATTGAACTATCAAATTTTGAAGCATAAAAAGATGATGCAATATGACTTAGATGATGATCAACATAATTTATATTAATATTATTATATTTGATTAATTTTTTAATATTTAATTTATTTTTAATCCTATTTAAAATTTCATTTCTTTTATGTGATAGTATATAATTTTTTAAAAAGTATTTAAGTTTTGCAATTAAATTAGAAGTTACACTTGTATTAATTGATATTTCCAGTTTTTCATTATCTTTCAAATCTGCTCTTATTAAACACTCATTTAATGAATTTGAAGGAAATCCTGACCAATGCTTTATCCTTAATATTTTTTCTTCTTCTATTCCATAAACCAATTTATTATTTTTTATTAAAACAGCAGATGCATCTGCGTGGAATGCGTTTAAGCCAATTATAGTTTTCATATATATATATTAATATTTAAAATAATTACTCAAAAAACTATAGTTTTGAAAAAAGTAAAAACCTAAATTTGAAAATTTAGGATGAAATGACCATAAAATGATTAAAATTATATAAGTTTTTATTAATATTTTTTTTCTAATAATAAAATAAGATGTGTTAATACTAATAAAAATTATTAACGCGGGAAAAGCTAAGTTAAACAATCTAATTATATTTTTTCCAGTTAGCTCAGGTCCACCTAGTACAGGTTGAGTAAAAATAATCAATGTAGAAATAATGATAAAATTTGAAACTTCATTAATTTTATTTATTTTAAATTTTGAATGAATTAAAAAAATTGACATAGGAATAAAACTTAATATCGGCAAAAGAATTAAAACTAAAATCTTTATTAAACTTTTATCATTTACAATATAATAAAATAAACCTGTTACATGATTAATGAGAAGTTGATAATCTTTTTCCAATGTAATTTTTTTTGCAAAAAAATCATTAATATTCGCAAAAATAAAAAAAGATATAATATAAATTAAAAAGTAAAAAAAATTTTTTTTATTTTTTTTTAAATTCAAAATAAATATTAATATACCAGATACAAAAAAAGCTATTGCTGTTTGTCTAAAAAAAATTGCAATTGAGATTAGAATATAAAATAGTAAAAATTTTTTTTTAATAATTAAGTAAATAAGAATAATAAATATTAGCTGGAAAATATAATCTTGCAATATCAGTGGGTTCGCTAAATAATACCTTAAAATATAAGGATTGAAAATTAAAATTATAATTAAAAAAAAAATTTTCTTTTTATCAATTTTATAAAATTTAAAGATTTTAAAAATAAAATATAGTGTAAGAAAAAAAATTAAAATAATAAAAAATCTAGACAATAAAAAAATATCAATACCGATTTTTTTCGATAATATTCCTAACAAATAAGGAGTTAAAAATCTTTGAGCATAGTGAAATTTGATACTAACATCTTTTAGAAAAGGGGAGTTGTCAGCTATTTTTTTATAAAATAATGTGTCCCCACCGCCATATATTAGACTTTGGTCATAATTAAAATATGAATTTGTAACTAAAATTAATATTGTAAAAATAAATATATAATAATTATTATAAATTGAATTAATTTTTTTTTTAGTCATTTTTGTTACAGTATAATTCTTTTTTATTAAGCTCTTTCAACTTTATTAAATTTTTTGGTATTTTTTCTTTATCAACCTGATGCATTTTAAAATAAATTATAGTTAAAATACGGTCATAATTTTCATGATCAAAATAAATAAAGCAATGGTTCTCTTTTAAATTTTTTAATTTATTAATACTATTAATTGCTTCTTGACTTATTCCATTAATTTCGAGTAAGCCAAATGAATTTGAATATATTTTGTAATTTTTTGGTACATATTTTATAATTTCTTTAATACCATTTTGATAAATTGCATTATTGTAACCTTGATTATTCAGAGTAGTTTTTTGAAAAACTAAATTTATAAAAATAAGAGCTATGATAAAAGTCCATTTTTTAAAATTTATTTTATCAAAGTTAAAACTTAATAAAATAAGTATAAAGGAATATGCTAACAATCTTGGTGTGAAATGGAAGTTAATTAGTAATTGTAATAAAAAAAATAAAAATAAAAGAATAATACCGTTTATAAATAGTATATTAAAATTTAATTTTATTTTTGTAATTAAAAAAATAGTAAATAAATTAATTAAAATAAAAAAAAAAATACCTGGACTATTTATAATTGAACCATACCAATTAAATGTAAATAACCTAAAAAATTCATAAAAAAACCTTTTTACTTCATAAAAATAAGACGTTGTCCTAAATAAGTGTGTATCGGGTTGAATTTTTCCTATTGCAATATAATCATAGTAAACAATACAGGCAATAGTTAACAAATATATAAATAGTGGTATTAAAAAAATTTTTAAATTTTTAATTTTTTTATTAAAAATAATATCAGCGATAATTATAGAAGGTAAAAATAAAATAGCTATCTTTTTAAAAAAAATTAAACTCCCAATAATTGATAAAAAAAATATTTTAAAGTTGGGGTTTTCATTGAACAAGTAAATATAAAATGAAAAAAAAAATAAAGCAAAAGTTAATATATCCGGCTTTGCATAAATACTAATAGAGTAAAGAAAACCAAATGTAATATAAATTGTTATTAAAAAACTCTCTCTAATTTTTTGTTTTTCTAGTATTTTAAATATAGAATAACTACAAATTACTAAGCTAATTAAATTAATTATAAATGCTGTTTTCAATGGATTTAATGGTATCAAAGATAGTAAAAATGAATAACCAGGAGACCAGTGGTTTAATGGATTGCCATTTAAGTTTACATAATTACCTATAGTTTTTAAAGAAAAAGCACCCTGCACATAAGATAAAGCGTCCAGATCTGCCACGGATATTCGTTGTGTAAACAATAAGAAATATAAAATTATTGATAATATTAAAATATGAGTTTTAAATTCTTTTAATACTGTTCTGATCATTACTTACTATTATTACAAATTTTATTTTTTAAAACCCTAACTTTCTGTCAGAACATGGAACGTATCACTTCAGATATCCTACCTCTAAAAGAAATTAAAACGTTATATAGAAAAATACATTTTGCCAAATAATCAATTAATAGAGAATGAAAAAATAATATATATACTATATATTTAAACAAATGTAAAAAAAAATGAATTCAAAAAAATTTTGAGAATTTTATAAAATTAATAGGTTATAAAAAATTGATAAGTTGTAAAATTGATATTAATGTTTAAAATATTAAATTTCTATAATTTAATTAAATTATGAAAAAAACTATAATTATTCCTTGTTACAATGAAAAAAAAACAATTAACCATATTATAGAACTGGTAAGGCAAAATATAAGTGAAAATGATAATATAATTATTGTTGATGATGCATCAACCGATGGCACAAGAGATTTGTTAAAAAAAATTGACAATAAGCAAATTAGTATCATTTTTCACGAAAAAAATTATGGTAAAGGCCGCGCTATAAAAACTGCTTTGGATGGAGATTTAAATGAAATAATAATAATACAAGATGCAGATTTAGAATATGATCCAAAAGAATATCAAAAACTATTATTGCCTTTTAAAGAAACAAACGCTGACGTAGTTTATGGTTCTAGATTTTTAGGAGGAAGCAAATATTCAAGAATACACTATTTTTGGCACTATATTGCTAACAAACTCTTAACCTATTTCACAAATTTTTTTACAAATTTAAATATGTCAGATATGGAAACTGGATATAAAGTTTTTAAAAAAAAAGTTATTAAATCTATAGATTTAAAAGAGAAGTCATTTGGTATTGAGGTTGAATTAACAATAAAATTAGCAAAAAAAAAATTTATTTTTTACGAGGTGCCCATTTCTTACGCTGGAAGATCTTATTCAGAGGGAAAAAAAATTGGACTAAGGGATGCGTTTAGAGCAATTTATTGCATAGTATTTTATTATTTTAGTAAAAGCTAAATCTTTATTAATTTATATTCGTTTTTTTGGTTGCGGAGCTTGGATTTGAACTAAGGAGCTTCAGGTTATGAGCCTGACGAGCGACCGGACTGCTCCACCCCGCGATGAGCCTTACGTTTAGCATCTTATTTTCATAGTATAATTGCCTAGATATCTTAATTATTTATAGTATTTATTAAATCAAATTTTTTTATTCTGTTAAATGATAAATTTTTATTAAAAATATTTTTTAATAAAAACAAAATTTTATCTATAGAGTTGCTATAAGGATTTGTATTGTAAGCTATATCTGTAATTTGATTTTTATTTATTTTACCTATATCCAAACATTCATTGATTAAATTAATTGGAAATTGGTATGAGTGTTTAATTTTATCAATTCTTTACTCTTAAACAGCTGATATTAACTCACCATCCTTAATAATACAGGCAGATGTGTCGGCATGAGAAACATTTAAACTTAATATTATGCTCATTAAATAATAAAGTATAATATTATATATTCTATTAACTTGGATTAATATTAGTATAAAAATTTTTTTAATTTGATGAAAGTAAGAATTTTAGAATTTTTTAAAATTAAATTTTATAATAGTGATTATCAATTCATTATAAAATATTTACTTAAAAAAAAGGGATATTTAGTGGCACCAGCCGCATCTGCGCTAATAAATATTGTTAAGGATAATCATTATTTAAAAGCACTTCAAAAATCTTCAGTAGCGATTTTTGACAGTGGATTTTTTTGTTTTTTAATTTTTTTTTTTAAATTTAAGAAAGTCAATAAATTTTCTGGGTTTAGATTTTTAAATTTTTTTTTAAATGATGAAAAAATGAAAAACTATAAAATATTAAGCTTAGAATCATCAAATATAAATTTAGACAAAAATAAATATATTTTCAAGTTAGAAAAATTTAAATTTATAAAGCAATATCTGTGCCCAATATATAAACAAGATTTATTTGATGATAAAAAATTAATAACTTTGATAATCAAGTATAAACCAAAAATTATAATAATTAATATTGCAGGGGGAGTTCAAGAAAAATTGGCTCTTTATATTAAAAATAGTTCTAGCTGGAAAACATCAATAATTTGCACTGGTGCAGCTCTGTCTTTTTTTTCAGATAAGTCGAGTTTTTTGAAAATCAATAATTTTTATGACAAAATATATTTGGGTTGGTTGGTGAGGAGCATAAATAACCCTTCTTTTTTTTATTTAAGAGTATTAAAATCATTGAAACTTTTTTTTATTGTGTTCAAGAACAAAACAAAATTCATCTACTAATATTTTTTTTATAATTTTGTTCATTCATAATAAAACATAAAATAAATAATAAATAATCTATAGAATAAATTCCATATGAATTTTCTAAAATTCCCCTGAAAAGAAATATTAAAATTAAAAATGACGGAACCAGTTTGAAAAAAGAATATATACTTTTAGAATTTGTAAAATGAAATAAAATAGCAAATGATATCCAGGTAGCTCTTATAGAGATAAAAATAACTAGAAACATCGAAATTATACCTCCACATATAAGTGAATAAAGATAAATATTGTGCGTTGAATCTTCTAATAATTTTCTATCAGCCTGAAAACCATAGCCGACAAAAATATTTTTTTTTGATATGTCTAAAGTCTTTTTCCAAATATCAAATCTATTTGATGAAAAATTGTAATTATTATCATTTCTAATTATTGTTGTTGATAAAATGGATACACTTTTTTTTAAAAAAGTATTTATTGTATATAAAGATTTATTATCTGATTGATGTAATTTTAAAGAAAAAAAATTATAACTAGAAGCTAGTATAACGGGTATAATTATTAAAGATAAAATTAACTTTTTACTTAATAATTCTTTCCTTTTTAAAAGGGACATAATTAGCAAAAATGAAAAAAAAAAGTATATAAAATTTGTTACTCTTGATTGAAATGCCAATGAAATGGATCCTAAAATAATGCAAAAAATAATAAATAAATTTCTGTGAAGATGTTTATTTTGATTTGTAATTAAATGAATAAGTAAAGATATATATAAAATCAAAGCCATTCTGGCCAATCCAGATGAGCGGGGGCTAGAATGTTCATTCGAGGTTACATAACCCAAATCATGGGCTGAAATTCCATATAAATGAATAATTATTCTATCTTGAAACATAAGAATTATAATTTTTGAAAAAAAAAAAATAAAAACAGAAAGTATTAATAATAGAGATAAGACTAAAAATATTTGCAATTGTTCAAAATTATTTTTGAATAAGTACATATATATAAATGGAGCAATCATTAGAATACCCCAGTATATATTGTGATATGAGTTAATATTTAGATGTGGAAATATAAAAAAAATCCCTAAAATAATATAAGCAATAAATGGATAAAAAATTAAAAATTTTTCTTTACAAAAAAAATTATTTTTTTTTTTTAAAAAATAACAAAAAAAGAATAAGATAAATAGCAATGGAATTATGAGCCTCAATATTTGAGTATAGTTTAGTTTATCTATATTCTCAGGATTAATATTTAAAGGAAAAAAGCATGCAATCCATAAACTGCTAAGAAACAATTTTTTAGTAAAATCTCTGTAATTATTTCTAAAAATAATTTTTAAAATATTTTTCATAATCTTTTTTTTTAAAATAATTACTATTTGCCAATATTCTATTACTATTTATTTTTCTGACTATATATTTTAATGAACTTGCAATGTCATTATAGTTTAAGGCCAGCATATTATTATATTTAATTTGTGAGTTAAAAATTTTTAATCTTTTATCATAAAAAATAAAAACGCCTTTTGAAATTGCATCTAGTACAAATAAAGTATATAAATTTTCTGAACTACCAAATGTATATTTAGTATTTTGCAATAATGATTTTAATTTATGCCTACTAATGTAACCTATATTACTTACGTTTTTTAAATTTATTTGATCTCCAACAACTATTATTTTGTATTTTCTGTCTGCATATTTAACAAAATTTTCTACAAAAGTATTATTTTTATTTTTATGCTTTCTGTTATATATTAAAAAATCAATTTTTCTTTTATTTTTTCTATTCCAAAATCCAGTAAATATCTCTAACACATAATTAAAATAACATTTTGTGTATTTATTTTTTTTAATATTATGTTTTAATAGTTCTGTTGAAAATAAAATTTTCTTTCTTCTCAAAAATATAATAAATAAACTTATATTTACAAATGCAGTTAGTAAAATTCCTCTACAAATATAATCAAATAAAGATTCTTTATTATATAAAAGAGTACCAGTAATTGGACCAAAGATTGTTTTTGGTGGTAGTATTAAAAAAATGATAAAATTCCAGATTGGCAAATAATTTATATAAATTATTTTATAACCTTTTAAATAATATTTCCAGAGTTTTATTGCACCAAAAAAATTTAAAATATATTTATAAAAAAAAGTATTATAATTGTCTCTATTTTTGTTAATATTGATAAGTAAATATTTTTTATTATATTTTTTTATATCAGCAAGGAATTTGTTGGCCAGAATTCCTTCGCCACTATTCTTACGAAGATCAGAAGCCCAAAAATAAAATCTATTTTTCTTCAAGTATTTTTTTTTTATTAATTAAATAGGAATATATTAGAAAATAAATTGCTAAACTAAAAATAAAAGTTAAATAAAAATTTTTTGTTAAATAATTATAAATGAATATAGGTGCTATAGAAATTAACAGGTATACTAAAAAAATAAATTTCTCCGTTATTACAGGTCTCATTAAGTGATGCAAATGATTGTTGTCTCCTAAAAAAGCTGATTTCCCAGATATAATTCTTTGAATACTAATTCTAGCCATGTCTATACCTGGTAAAAAAAGAATAAAAAGTATCTCATCGCAAAAAATATTATTTTTTTTGTATTCTTGAATTAAGATTAAACTAATAACAATAGAGTATATACTAGAGCCAGAGTTTCCTAAAAATATCTTCTTTATGTAATTTAAATATGATATAATTATTAAAGAAATAAAAATTGCTTGATAGTAAATGTTTGAATAGTCTCCAGATTTAATGATAACAAAAATGATCCAGAAAATTCCCAATGAACTAGCAACACAATTTATACCGTCAGAGAAGTTGTAGGAATTATATAAGGAAAAAATTGAGAAAATCGTAAAAAAAATAGCAGCTTGCTGTAAATTAATATAAAAATCTAAGTTTTTGAAGTTAATTGTATTTACTATTAGTACATTTGTAAGGGGTATAGTAAGAAATAATATTAATAATAAAACAAAACTTTTATATTTTGCTGATAATAATTTTCGGTCATCTATTAATCCAATAGTAAAAAAAACTACAATGAGAATTACAGATATAATTAATTCTTTCAACCCTCCCGAGTTTATTTGATAATTAAGGAGTAGAGCGGGCATTATATAAAAAAATAAAATTAGACCACCCAAGCGCGGTGTTGGTATTTGATGTATTTTTAGATTATTATCTGGGTAGTCAATTATTTTCAAATAAGTTGATATTTTATTTTTAAAAAAAATTATTACGCAAACAATGCTTATTAGAATAACGTGAAAGTAGATTAGTAAAATATAAGAATTGTTTCCAAAAAAATTTTTCACGATTATTTACTTTTTGTAAAAAAATAAAAATGATTACTTTTATTAAAAAAACTTTTTTTGTAATATTTTAGTTTTTCTATCTTAGTAAATACTTTTTTTTCAATTTTTTTTTGATAATTTAAGAAATAATTTTTATTATTAATATTCTCAAATTTATCTTGAAAGCTAATTATTAAATTTAAAAATTTTTTTGTTTTATTTATGATTTTTTTTCTTAAATTTATAGGAAATTCAGAAATTGACCAGTTTGCAATTAAAAGTGGATAAATATTTTCTTTTATATTATCATTAAATTTATTAATTAAATCTAATTTATTTATCAAGCAAACTTTGCCTTTCTCAATTTTGTTCATAACAACTGAAATTTTATTCATTTGTAAATAATAATATTGAAGAAAATTTACTTCCAAAGTATCATAAATTACGTAAGTACAATTTTTATTAATTTTTTTAAAAATTTGAGCCATACAACCATATCCGCCTCCAATTTCCAGTATATGCTTTACTTTAAAATAATTAATTTTTGAATAATCATAATACTTTTTTAAATGGTAAACCTGTCTAATTCTATTTCCACTACTTTCTGGATATAAAAAATATCTTATGGGATTGCCGACGCCGTTTTCTACTAAAAGTTTTTTCCATAGGGGCCATTTTTTTTTGTCCTTTTGTAATTCGCGTAGTTCATTTAGAATAAATATTCTATTATGAATAAAAAATATATTTTGAATATGAGGATTTCTTAAAAAATTAATAGTTTTATTTTCTAAAATTAAATCATAGACTAATTTGCTAAAAATTTTATGTGTTAATAGTTTTGATTGTTTTCTGAGCTTAAATTTTTGTAATTCAATTTTTATTTTTTCAGTTACAATTTGGTGCCGATTTTTTATATAACTTAAATTGTTTTTACTATAAAAAAAAAAATATAATAACGTTAAGCAATATCTTGTAAACTTATTAATCATTTCTAATTTTGTTAATTAAAAATTGAAATTTTTTAACTATTTCTTCCATATTATAGATAGCAATATATTTTAATTTATTCTCTTTAGAATTTTTTTTATAGAGTTTATTATTTCTTAAAACTTTTATTGCATAATTTAATAAAATTTTTTTATTTTGATTAACTAATGGGTTTTTAAAACTACCAAACTTGTAATCAATTCCATCAATTCCTTTAGAACTAGATACAACCGGAACACCAAGCATTAAAGCTTCTATTATTTTAACTCTTGTACCATAACCTTCATATATAGGAGTAAGAATTAATTGTGCTCCCTTAAGTAATTTTATTAAATAGTTTTTTCGGATTATTCCTAAATTTATAAGCCAACTATAATTATTATAATAGCCACCTCCGGTTAAAATTAATTTGAGATCAGGAAACTTTTTTACAAGTTTTGGCATAAAATAATTATTTAAAAGATCTATAGCTTGCTTATTTGGACCGTATAAATAAGAACCACTATAAAATAAGTATTGTTTAGGCTTAAAAAAAAATTTTTTTTCTTCTACTTGTAACCTTTTCAAGTTAACTCCATTTGGAAAAATAATAGTTTCTTTATTATAAAGATTATTTATTTTTTTTTTTTCTTTTACTGAAACTGATGTTGCAAGATCGACATTATGAAAAATATACTTTTCTGTTATTTTAGTAAAAAAAGAAATAAAATAATTAGAGTTATTTTTTCTTATTTCATATTCGATGCTATGCGAATGGTAAATAATAAAAGCTCTTGGTATTAATATTTTAGCAACTATAAAAAAAAAAAATGAGTAACCAATCCAACTAGGTCCTTCTATTATTATAATTGGTTTTTGATTTTTTAAGAGGAATTGCCTTATTTTTTTTACTAACGGAATGATTTTTAATATTTTATAGATAGGTTTTTCTCTTATAATAAATTGAGTATTAATTATTTTGTTATTAATATTTTTTAAATGTGAAATTTGAAATATTTTTTTTTTTCCTTTCCATGTCTCAAAAAAACTAGAACTTACCTCAGAAGATCCCATATTCGATGGGTAGACGGCATAAAAAGCAACGAAAGCTGTTCTATTCATCTTTAAATAAATTTATAATATCAACATCAACCGTATAAAATAAATAAAAGCATGCAAATACAATCATTAAATATGAATATTTTATCATAGGAACACTTTTTGAAATAATAATTGATCTTAAAAAAAATAAAAAAATTTCTTTTAATAAAATCACAATAGTTATTAAAAATAAATTTTTACTTAGAACTGTAATAAGCAAAAAAAGGAAAAAAAAAGGATAAAATTTTAATTCGATCATTGTATTTTTTTTTATAATTCCACTCCCTTCATAATAAACTATAACCAAGTGGGACACGCAAGAAACCCATGTAATAATTGCAAATATTTTTGCCAAGCTAATAATTTCAATATTAGTATTATTTTTTAACCAAAAAGAAAAAAAAATATCAAAAAAATTAAAAAGAAAAAAAATTATAATAGGAACAATAAATATGAAAATTTTTAATGATAATAACAGATCTTTTGATAATATTTTTTTTTTTTCTAAAGCTATAGATGGTAGTAACACAGCACTAATTCCTTTTGAAATAATACTTAATTTTCCAGTTAATTGTTGTGGTATGGAATAAAAAGCCAAAGCTACTGGTCCAATAAATATTTTGATTAAATATTTATCTGCAAAATCATATGCAATACTTAGTATGCTAGAAATTGAAAACCATTTTTGGTCAAAATTGTAATTTATTTTAGGTTTTTTTTTAAAAAAAAAATTTAGAGGTTTTTTCCAGAATAAATAAAACGTACTTATTATGATTACACTAATTTTGATAATCAAAGAAATGAGAAATATAGTTTTGTAGCTAGTATAATAAAATATCAATAAAAATGGAGGAAAACTTAATGAGACTCCGTAGAAAAGTAAATTAATTAGCATTAATTTAACAAATAACTTTTTTCCTTGGAATATACCCTCAATAGTTACGAAGATAATAGTTACAAAAATATTTAATATTGACACTAATAAAATATAACTTGAATAGAAAAGAAAAAATTTATAAATAATAAAAAAAACTAATAATACTAAAAAAATTAAAAGTGAATTTTTAATTGTTTTTTTTAGCAAAATCCAGGAACAGTCATCTACACTCTTATTTTGAGCAATTGATATTGCAGAAATTTTCCCTAATCCAAGGTTAAAAATTTGCCCTAAAAAACCTAAAAAATGTAAAAAAATATAACTTCCATACTCTTCTGCACCTCCATATTTTAAGTAAATGGGGATAGATAATAATGATAATAAAATTGAAATAAAACCAGGTAGGCTAGAAAACAAAGAATTTAAAAAAAATTTTTTGTTTAATATGTACATCATGTCAAAATAGGGTTTAATTATAAGTCAGTAATTAACTTTTTAGAAATATTTAAAATTTATATATTATCAATCTTTTTAGATTAGAGTTATATATTTATCACAATTTTATTTAAGAATATGAAATTTCTATGGTCAACTTCTTTTAGATCTTTTGGAAAATCGGGTTTTAACGACAATATTCAAAAAAATTTTCTATCATCACTTCCATCAAAGCAATTAGATTTGACTCTTTTTACAACTCAGTTTGGGGAATTAGGCGTTGAGCAAGTAATTAAAAATAGTCAATTAAAATATATTTACAGGGACTTAAAAAATAAAATTCCCCAAGGAAAAAAATATTCTAATAAATATATGCTTAAATATTCCTTAAGGGAGTTCTTGCGGGGTAATTATGATTATTATATTCACTCTACAGCTGATCTGATTGTTCCATCTAATATTATTGACAATTTAGAAAAATTTAAAAATAATAATACATTATTTTTTATTTTTCCTAATTCTTTAGTTGTGAATGGAAAAATTATTGATCTGAGTACCCCAATTTTTGGAATTGATATTTTTATATTTAAAATAGATAAAGTTAAAGCTAAAATTTTTTTAGATTTAGTAGAATGTTGGGAGCAATACGATTGGGGAATTGTTGATAATTTTTTAATTTCAGTTGCAGATAAAATAAATCTAAAGTTTGTAAACCTTTTCAAAAGTTCTAATATAATAAAATATGAAAACGATTTTTTATCTTTTAAAGAAGATACATCGTGGCAGAAAAAGTCATGGATGAAAAATAATGAATATTTTTTAAATTTTTTAAAAAAAAATAATATATCCAGTTTATATGCAAAAGGATCATATTACTATTTAGCGTATAAATTTTTTCGCATCAAAGACTTAAATTCTAATCTTTTAAAATGTTATATTAAACTATTCTTTTATTTTTTATATAATTGTTTTAAAAAAGTATTAAAAAAATTTAAATAAAATTAACTTAGAAAGAAAATACTTGTCCAAAAAAAAATATCTTGTTTGTGGTGCTGGTGGTTTCATTGGTGGACATTTAGTAGAAAATCTTCGAATTGAAGGTCACGAAGTAATCTGCGCAGACAATAAACCATATGAATATTGGTTTCAAATAAATGAAAGTAATAAAAATTATTTTTTGGATCTCAAAGAATATGAGAATTGTTTAAAAGTCACTGAAGGGATTGATTATATATATAATATGGCTTGTAATATGGGTGGAATGGGTTTTATAGAAAATAATAAGGCAGAATGCATGTTATCAGTACTAATTAATACTAACCTATTAAGGGCTTGTCTCGTTAATAAAGTAAAAAAATATTTTTTTTCTTCTAGCGCCTGTGTTTATAATGCTAGTAAACAACAGACTAATTTTATTCCAGGCTTAAAGGAAGAAGATGCGTATCCGGCAGATCCAGAAGATGGATATGGATGGGAGAAATTATTTAGCGAGAGAATGTGTAGACATTTTACTGAAGATTTTGGATTAGAAACCAGAGTCGCAAGATATCATAATGTTTATGGACCACTTGGAACTTATGATGGCGGGAGAGAAAAAGCACCCGCAGCTTTATGCAGAAAAGTTATTGAAGCAAAATTAAATAAGAAGAGCAGCATTGATGTTTGGGGAGACGGAGAGCAAACTAGGAGTTTTATGTTTATAAAAGATTGCATTATTGGAACTAAAACGCTTTTTGAGAGCGATGAAAGAGCGGCATTAAATATTGGTAGTGAAGAGCAGGTATCCATCAATCAAATGATACAGCTAATTGAAGAGATTAGTGATTATAAAGTAAACAAAAATTATCAACTTGATAAACCAAAAGGGGTAAGAGGAAGATCTAGCAACAATGATTTAATAAAAAAAAAAATTGGCTGGGATGTCTCTGTAACATTAAAAGAGGGATTAAAAGAAACTTATAATTGGATTTATAAACAAATGACCTCTGGGTCGAATAATAATAAATTTTCAAGAAAGTACTAATAAATTGCTTAATGAAATTAAATTATCACAATGTTTTTTTTAATAAAATTCCTTTTTATCTAACTTTTTTAATACCAATTTTTTTAGTTTCTGGACCATTTTTATCAGACTTGGCAATCTCGATTTGTGCAGTAATTTTTTTAATTAATTCTTATAAAAATAATTTAATTTACTATTATAAAAATATTTTTTTTTACGTTTTTATTAGTTTTTATGTTTATTTAAATATATCTTCTTTGGTATCGGATAATATTTTATTTTCTCTTAAAACTTCTTTGTCATACTTACGTTTTGGCATTTTTGCATTATCGACATGGTATCTTTTAAACACAAACAATAAACTATTGAAATATTATTTTTACTGTTTTTTGTTTGTATTTTTATTTTTTGAAATGGATGGAATTTACCAATTCATATTTAAACACACTCTATTCAATCATCCTTTGGAAGATCCTTTTAGAGTTAGTTCTTTATTTGGTAATGAGCTTATATTAGGTAGTTTTTTATCAAGAAATCATCCTTTATTTTTTGGATTATTTTTATTTCTTATAGAACAAAAAAAACTATCAAAAAGAATTACTTTAGTTTCATATATTGTTCTAATTTTATTTCCTATTTTAATTTTTATTGCTGGAGAAAGAAGTTCTTTTTTTTATTTTTGTTTAGCTTCAATTTATATTCTATTATTTTTTCCAAAAAGAAATGTTATTGCATTATTTTTATTTTCTTTATTCTTAATTTTTATAGGAATTTTTATTGATAAAACAATTAATAAGGATGATAATAGATTTTCAAACAGGATCATTGACCAAACTTTATATCAGTTAAAATTTAAATCAGAGGTTTCTAAAAGGCTTAATGTATTTTCTACAACACATGAAGAACACTATAGATCTGCTTTAAGAATTTTTAAAGATAATGTCATTTTTGGAGCTGGTCCAAAATCATTTCGATTAAAATGTTCAGAGCAAAAATATTTAGTCTCTAATAATTCATGCACCACTCATCCTCACAATACTTATATACAGTTATTGAGTGAAACTGGGATAATAGGTTTTTTGTTTGTTTTTTTAATTTTTATGACTCTTTGCGTAACTTCATTTAGAATTATTTATAATAAATATTTTTTAGGTAGCTATACAAATCCTCTTAAGATTTGTTTGTTAGCAAGCTTTTTAATTACTTTATGGCCCCTAATTCCTTCGGGCAATTTTTTTACTAATTGGCTTAATGTAATTTACTACTTGCCCGTGGGTTTTTTTTTATGGACTATTAATAAAAAATCTCAAAATATAAATTCTACTATCTAGAAAAAATTAAATTTATTTATTATCTGATTTGAAATTAATTAAATGTCCTTTTTTAAAAAAAAATTAGAAAAAAAAAAATTATAGAAAGTATTTAGAAGTTTTATTTTGAAAAAAATGTTTAGATAATAATTAACCTAACACTAACCAATTAAGTTTGGTTTAGTATCTTCTAATGGACTTTTTTATATAGTTAACTAAAGTTAAAAATATGATGAATCAATTAAAAGTAAGTTGACCGAATAAAAAGAATTTCTTTAAGATTGTGAGAATTGGCAAACAGGGTCCCACACCCCATGGCCCTAAAAAAATAATTAAATAATAGTAATTTTTAAATTTAGGCAAGTTTATATTTTCTTGTGTATTAAATTTTAATACTAAGAAAAACATTACTATATTAATTATAAAGATTGATAAAAATCTTGAGTGATCAATACTTAATATAAATAATAAAAAATAGGTTGATATCAATAATAAACTTTGAATTTTGTTCTTTAAAAATTTCAAAAAAAAGAAACAAAAAAATAAATATAAAATAATACTAAAAATATGACGATAAAGAATTGTTGTGTACCGTTGATCATATAGATAACTCCACCATAATAATGTATTTTCAATTTGAGTTTGCTGAAAATAGATTTTTATAAAAGAGTATGTGTATAAATATTTATTATATAACTGCTGATCTATGTCTCCATAAAAATGCAATATTAATAAAATTAAAAAACTTAAAAATAATACGTAAAGTTTACAAAAGGTTGGTCTATTTATTTTAAATTGAACGTAAGATAAAAAAATTATCGTAGTAAAAAAATGTATATCATGAATTAAAATGAGTATCGGAGATACAATTTCAAGTAAAAAAATATCTTTTCTCTTAATAATCAGTAAAGCTAACAATAAAGTGAAAAGAATGCCGAAATGATCTAGTCGTCCAAAATCATATCCAATATTAGAAAAAAAAAAAGGACTGATACCAAATAATATTAAGTATTTTTTTTCTTTTATGAGGTTTTTATCAATTACAATTAATGAATATATTAAAATCGAAAAAATAATTATTATAGTCGCTATAGTTCTTGAAAAGAACACTACGTTTTGTTGATTTATATTAAAAATAGTTCCAATTAAACCTTTTTTTACAAAACCAAATAATTCATAGTTAATTAAAAAAATATCTCTGTTCCACCAGATTATATTTAAATAAGGATTAGCTAACTCACTATTATATAAATAATTTGAAAAATATGCACAAAAAGTGAATAAAAATATTAATATCAATATTGATGCCAAGTTGTTATTAATAGAGTTCATATATTTAGTTTTAAAATAATAAGCTTTATATTTTTTGTTTATAAAATTCTATAAAGTTCTATATTGCAAATTTTTTGTGAGCCATTTTTTATTATATTGTTTGTATCAATTATTCAAAAAATTATTTGTAGAAAAATTAATTATAAAGTGTGTTAATAAAATAAAATTCAATGATAGGTTAGCAACTATGAAATATACTGTATACCTAAACCATTCAATTTAAAAACAAGGCTAAATGAATAGAAATTAAAAAATTATACAATATAAAATAATTTTGCGTTATTATTTTTAATATATTTATATGCAAAATTATTTTAGATTTTGAATTAAGATTATTTTAAAATCTTCTATACTTATTTCTTTAATTATTTGAAATTTTTTATCTTTAAATGAACACTTATCATTGTTCTGGATATTTTTATCATTACCAACGTGCATACGAGGATGATTTAGGCAAATAAAAAATAGTTTATCATAATTATATATATTATCTTTTCTTACAAAATTTATTTGAGTATTTAAATATTTGTTATTTTGAAAATAGTTTTCATATAGCTTTCCTTCATCAACAAAATAGTTTTTTGTTATTTTGGTATCTAAATTATTAATCAAATAATTTATACTGGGACGCTGTATTTGATATTGTTTTAATAAATAGATACTATTTATTATTGTTAATAGTAAATAAATAATTTTGTATTTTGTAAATTTTTTATATTTAAAAAAATTTGTAATTAAGGCAATAATATTTGGAATTAAAAATATAAAATATCTGGGAACAATAATTCCAGCTTTTAAAATAGAGTAGGTAATTAAAAATATATAGGTTGTAATTATTAATAATAAATTAAATTTTACGAATAAATCCTCTTTTTTTATAAGTAATAGAGATAAGATTATTATTATTAAATTTAGACTCCCAAAGATTACAGACCCAAAAAAAGACTTAAAAAAAAAATTAAAAAAAAATTTTACTTCTATTATCCCTATATGAGAAATTTTACTAGATTTTAATAAAATATAATCATAATTAATAATTACATAAATTAAAATTGTAAAAAAAGTTGAAAATGCAAATAAATTAAAAATTTTCTTTTTATATAAAAAAATAAAAATTATTTGCGTTATAATTAATGTTAAAAAAAATGGATAATAAGATATTGTAAATAAATTTATTAAAAATAAAATAAATAAATTTTTTCTATTAATTTTTTTTAAAAAAGTAAAAAAAAAAATTAAATTAATCAAACAAAAAAAAACTAGAGAGCTTGCTATTCTTGCCTCTGTTGATTGCCATATTAGAAAAATATTAAAAGTAATTAGAAATGTTGCAAATATTAATGAATTATCCTTAAAAAAATTCTTAAAAAAAATATAAGAAAGTGGAATTGTTAAAGTACTAAATAGTATTGATGATAGTCTTACCATCTCTGCAGAATAATTAAAAAAATTTAATAATCGAATTATTAAAAAGTATATTATGGGGTTGTCATCAATATCTTTATGTCGGTTTATAAATTCCCTTAAGGATATATTGGGATCAGTAATATAAAGAGTAAAAGTTTCATCCCCCCAATAAATTAAATCAAAATTATAAATACTTCTTAAGATTAGGCCTAATAAAGTGAATATAATAATAATAGTTTGATTTCTAATTTTAATAAATTTGAACATTTTTAATTTAATCGATATTTAGTTTGTGAATGATAATTTTACCTAAGAATTTGATAAACTTAAGCCTTAAAAAAAATTTTTTTTACATAGTATATATCCTAACTTTTTTATTGATCTATTTAAGAACAGAAATTTTATTTGGAAGCGATGTTATTGCCCCGTATACTGATGATTTTTATTATTATTTGGTTACTGCTAAAAATTTTATTGAGTTGGGCTTTCCTACTTTTGATACAATTAATTTAACAAATGGTTTTCAACCTCTTTGGTTTTTATTGATAGTCTTATTAACCTATATTTTAGGGGATGGCATTATATTTAACTCTACAATTTTTTTAGTAATCGGTTCGATATCTTTATTAGTATTTTTTGAAAGTAAAAAATATTTAATTAAACAAGGTTATAGTGAAGACGCCAGTTTATTTATAAGCAGTTTTATTTCTTTCTTAACTCTATTTTTTTCAAAGGGAGGAATGGAAATTGCTTTAGTAAATTATTTTATTATTTTATCATTATCTTCTTCGAATAAAAAACCATTAATTTTTGGTGTATTTTTATTTTTAACCTTATTATCAAGACTAGATGCAATTTGGATCATTACATTTTTACTTCTTAATTATATTATAATAAATTATAAAAAAAATCTCTTTGGCCTAATACTTTTTCCTTTATTGACTCTATCTTACATTATTTTTAATTATTTTTTTTTTGGTTCATTTATACCAGATAGTGGCGTTGCAAAAAGCTTAAATAAGACTTTAACCTTTAATCCTGAAACATTTAATTTTTTATATATTCAAGACTCTTACGGCTATAAGTTTATATCAATTTTATTTTTTTTAAACACAGCAGGTATTCTTTTTCTTTTTTTTAAGGTTAAACGTGAATGTTATATTTTTATATTCTCTATTATTATTTTTTTTATTACACATTCTTTAAGGTCGTCTTGGAAATTATGGGATTGGCATTTTTATTATTTTTCTTTCTCTACGCCTTTTATTCTTTATGAACTTTTAAAAATATTTAAAAATCATTTAAGATATTTTTATTACTGTACTGGTATATTTTTTGTAGTGACGTTTTCTTTTCTTCTTTTTAAAGATTACGGTTTAAGTAATGATCACATGCTAAATTTAAGTAAAAAAATATCTAATTATTATAAAAACCAAAATAATTATAATATTTTTGCTATGGGAGATATGGCCGGTAAAGTTGCATTTTTACTAAAAAAACCAGTGATACAGTTAGAGGGTCTGGTCTCAGGGAATTTAATCATAGAAATGATTGATAAGCAAAAAAGTTTATGTGACATTTTTGAAAAATTTAATGTAGATGTTTATTTAACAAATACTGTAGTTAAAAATAATTTAAATTTTGAGGTTTTTGAGCCTGCTCAAGCAGGCAAAAATGGAAAAAAAGTTTTAGCATTTATCAAAGGTGAACCAGAGCAAATTTTTAATTCAGAAAATTTAATTGTTTACTCATTTAATTTTAAAAAAAATAATTCATGTATCGGTTATTAAAAATAGAATTATTATCTTAGATGTCGATTGTCCCCTTCTAATATTTGGGTGTTTATTAAGACAATTATTAACCAAAGAATTAATAATATAAGTATTGGTTTATCACAAAATATTATCTTTACTGGTGATTCCTCAAAAATTTTAGCAGTGTAGTACAAATAGTAGTAACGAAAAAAACCCAGAAAAATTAAAGGAATAGTGTAAATAAGATTTGCATTTACGAAAACTGTGTATAGCGAATAAAAGACTATAGAACATATTGCCGATACATCTATTATTTTTAGCAAAATTTCAGTATTATATTTCTTTAAGATTTGCCTGCCTTTAGAACCTGACATTTTTATTTCCGCTAAACGTTTAAAAGAAATTAAAAATAAAGATGTAGAAAATACACAAATTAATAACCAGGCAGATAATGCAACATTAATAATAATGCTGCCAGCTAGAACTCTTGTGACGTAGCTCAACGATACTATTAACAAATCAATAATAACTACATTTTTAAAGTAAAGAGAATAAAAAATATTTAATATAAAAAAAAAAATTATAATTCCTAAAATTGAAATATTAAACTTTAATAACACTAAAAGTAATAATCCTAATAGTATTATTAATAAGTAAGCATCTTTTTTTTTTAAGCTGTTATTAGCAAGAGGACGATTTTTTTTTATAGGATGTTTTTTATCTTTTTCTAGATCACATATATCATTAAAAATATAAATTATAGACGATGCTAGTATAAAACTAACAAATGCAATAGATGAAAGAACAAAAGCATCTAATTCAAATAATTTTTTTGCAAAAATAAGAGGTATAAAAATTACTACATTTTTAACCCATTGAAAAGGTCTAGTTAATAGAAAGTAGTTTTTGAACATCGCTTAAGACTCTTAAATTAATTTAAATATTCTAACTAGATTAAGATTAATTAACATTATATCAATAATTTAATTACAATATTATCATGATAATAAACGGATGGGGGATATATCCTAAAATTGATGCTAATTTATTTTATCCAAAAAATAAATCTCAATGCTTTGATTATATAAAAAAAAAATCTTTTATACCAAGAGGGTCAGGAAGAAGTTATGGAGATAGCGCTAATTCAGATAATGTTTTACAATCTTGCAAAATAAGTCAAGTTTTAAAATTTGATAAAATAAATGGTGTTATTACCTGTGAAGCAGGGATAACGTTTAGGGATTTAATTACTATCATTGTACCAGAAGGTTGGTTTTTTCCAGTCACTCCAGGAACAAGCTTTCTTACAGTTGGAGGAGCAATAGCAGCAGATGTCCACGGAAAAAATCATCACAAAGAGGGATCCTTTTCCGATTATATTTTAAATATAGATATGATTTTAGGTTCTGGAGATTTTGTTTCAGTATCAAAAGAAAACTTGCCGGATTTATTTTATGCTACATGTGGAGGAATGGGCCTTACAGGATTTATTTTTTCTGCAACAATTAAATTGAAGCGAATTACCTCTAGTAAAATAATTCAAAGTATTCAAGCATTTAAATCTTTAGAGGAAGTTTGTGACAGTTTTGAAAGATTTTCTTCAGCAAATTATTCTGTAGCTTGGGTAGATACTATTGCAACAGGAAAAAATTTTGGAAGATCAATTTTTTTTTTAGGAAATCATTCTGATAATAAAGATTTTGTTATTGAAAAATTTAAATCCTTAAATCTACCAATGAAACTGGGGTCTTTTTTAATTAATAAATATACAATGAATATATTTAATAAAATTTATTATAAAAAAAATTCTATAAATAATGATAATAAAAGGCTAGTGGATATTAATAATTTTTTTTATCCTTTAGATAAAATAAAAAATTGGAATTTAGTCTACGGAGATAGAGGATTTATTCAGTATCAATTTGTTATACCAAAAAAAAATTCAGTATTAAATTTAAAAAAAATTTTAAAGACTGTTACTGAACATAACGAGTTTTCAAGTTTAGCAGTTTTAAAATTATTAGGAAAAAATAATAATAATTATTTATCTTTTCCCATGGAAGGTTTAACTATGGCTTTAGATTTTAAATTGAGCAACTCAATTATGAATTTAATAAAATTTTTAGACGAAATGATTTTAGAAATGAATGGAAAAATATACCTAGCAAAAGATGCATTAATGTCAGAAAATATATTCAAAAAAACATATCCAAAATGGCAAGAATTCCAAGCTGTGCGTCAAAAATATAAGGCTGATGGTAAATTTGTATCAAGCCAATCAAGACGATTGGGCTTATCGTGAAAAAAATTCTCATTATTGGGGCAACATCTGTTATTGCCGAGCATTGTGCACGTGTATGGGCAGGTAGAGGGGATACTCTTTATTTAGTAGCAAGAAACGAAGAGCGCCTTAAAGCTATAGCCTCTGATTTAAAAGTAAAAGGAGCGGCACAAATCTATACTTATCACATTGACTTAAATGAGATCGATAACCACGTCGATATGTTGGATAAAGCGGAAGTGGCATGTGATGGCATAGACACAGTACTGATTGCACATGGAACTTTATCTAATCAAAAAAACTGCGAGCAAAGCGTAATCGAGACGATCGCAGAGATACAAACTAATGCGTTATCAATTATCAGTCTGCTTACACTTATTTCCAATCGTTTTGAAAGCAAGCGAAACGGAATAATTGCAGTGATTTCTTCAGTTGCGGGTGATCGGGGGAGAATCAGTAATTACGTCTACGGTTCAGCCAAAGCAATGATTAACACATTCACATCTGGTATAAGGCAACGTCTGCATAAAGCAAATGTTGCAGTTGTGACCATTAAGCCAGGCTTTGTAGATACTCCTATGACAGTCCATTTTAAAAAGGGTCCATTATGGGCTAAGCCTGACCTTGTTTCAAAAAAAATAGTAAAAGCAATTGATCAGCGAAAAGACGAAGTTTACATTCCTTCATTTTGGTGGTTTGTAATGACAGTAATTAAAATGATTCCAGAAAATATTTTTAAAAGAATTAATATTTAAAAGTTTAAATTAATTTAATCTAATATTTTAACTTGATTATTTTTACACTCATATTTTTTTTCATAAAATATTAAATACATAATTTAAATTTTTTTTTCCTCATGATTTGGTATTTTATTACAATTATTCATTATACAATATATTATAAGTAAAATTATTTTGGACTTTAAGATTGATTATATTTTCCTCATAGTGACTACATGGAGCTAATCCATAATAGCACTCACCAATACTAAAATAAGCAGAAAAATTATCATTCAACATAAATTTTTTATATTTTTTATCATAATCTTTAGTACCAATAAAAACATGAGAAGGGACAAAATTTCTTTTATCGTGGTTGATGTAAATTCGTAAAAATTGCTTTGATAAAATTGTTATTAGACAAATTGAAAAGATTATTTTGCTAGCCAATAAAAAATTATTATAATAAATTTTATTAAAAATTTTTATTAAAAAAATAAAAAAAAATAAAATAATATATGAATATCCAAATCTATAAACTGGATATTTAAAAAAAAAACTAAAAACACCAAGAGTTCCAATTATTAGCAGTATCAAATATTTTTGATCATCTAATTTTATTAAATCATAATCTCTTTTTGATTTTTTTTTCCAACATAAGAATATTAAAATAAAAAAAATAATGAAAATAAAAGGCACTAGAGTTTTTATAATATATTTGAAATGAATCAAAGACCACGCTTTTACCCAATTAAAATTTTTAGAAAATTCTTTCATGCTAATTTTATTATTTACGTTTTGTGGCCAAGCTTTAGCCCAAGCCTCAGCCTCAATGTGATAAGCCTCCACAGTTTTAATGTCTGTCCATTTTAGAGTTGTAAAACAAGTATTTTTTAATGGATATATTGCACACCCACTTATTAAAATATTTTTTATAAACCAAGCTAATAATATTAATGATGTGAAGCTAAAAATAATTTTTTTAAAATTTTTATTTCTAATAAACATATAAAAAGGTATTAAAAAAACAAAAATAAAAAAAACTTTGTTTGAAAATAAAAATACTGAGTAAAGATATGTAAGATGTATACTTTTAAGTGAATAATTTTTTAAATAAATAAACTTTGAGATTAAGTAAAATAGAAATAGATGTCCAGGAGCATCATTTCCGAATTCGCTGTATCTATTAATTTTATAACTTATGTAAATTAAAATTACGAGGGAAAATAATTTACCACACGAAACACCACCTCGTTTTTTTAAGAATTCTAAAAGATCATTAAAAAAATAAATATACAAAAAAGAGGTGATGCTAGCTAAAGGAATTAGTATCCCATTATTTTTAGTAAATATGTTATAATTAAAGGCCGAAAGGTATTGTAAAATTGAAATATGAGCAAATCTAGAATGCAAGTTGCTCAAACCTAGTATGATTTTATTTTCATTTAAAATTTGTACATAAGGTAAATGATATAATGCGGAGTCTGGCCTGTATTCATTGTCGTAGAGAATTAGTAAAAAAGATGAACAAGAGGAGATAAGTAAAAAAAGATAGTCTTTACTATTCAGGTTATTTTTTTTAAAAAAAAAAACTAAAATAATTGTAATAAAAACTATTGAATTATTTATTAAATTAAGAGGAAAAAAAAAATTTATTAATAAAGATAAAAAAGATGCAATTACAGTTCCTAAAATTGCAGATTCGGATGCGTTATTTTTTCTTTCTTCAAAATATTTGTTAAATATTAATTTACCTAAAACTAAATAAAAAAAATTTGTAATAAAAATACTTATAAAAAAAATATACATCTAGAAAAAGTGAAATTAACAATTATTATATCTCTTTTTTAATGAAAAAAATTCAATTATAAAGTTACCCAATTTAATTGAGTATCAAATAAAAATAAATAAGCAGATAATTATTGTAAATGATTGTTCTAAAAATGCTTTATTAAAGCTAATAAATAATTATCACCTCTTAAGTGATCATTAAATTTTTAAACACAAAAATTACTTTGGTAAAGGAGCCTGCATTAAGACAGCAAAAAAAATATGTTAAAGGTGACATTGTTATAATTCAAGATGCGGATTTAGAATATAATCCCAAAGTTTACCATCAGTTAATAAAACCTATTATCGACGGTGAAGTTAATGTCGTTTATGGATCTAGAGATCTGAGAAAAAAAAAATATAAAAATAATAATTTTATCTCTTTAATTGGTATTTTTATAGATCATTTTTTACAATTATTTCTAATTTAATTAACAATTAAAATCTAACCGATGCTAACACATGTTATAAACTTAGTACAAAAATAGTATTTGAAAAAATTGATTTGGTTGAAAATGGCATTACCTTTTACCCTAAATTTATTTCGAAAATCTCAAGTTTAAAGAAGAAAATTTAGAGGTCCCGATTTCGTATAGTGGACGCACATGTGAACAAGGAAAAAAAATTAAAAGTATAGATGGAGTAAAAGCTATTATAGCATTACTTAAATACAGATTTTTTTCAAAAAAAATTAAATTTATTTTTTTTTTACTTCTTTATTATTAGAATTAAATTCCAAGTCATTAAAAATAATTTATATTTTATAATTTCAAAGTTTTTTTAATCTAAATTTTTTTCAGATAGTAGATTTAAATTTTTTTCATATCTATAAAAACTTAACACCACAACTTTTAGAATCTTACTATGAATACTTTTTGGTAACCAATGAATAAAAGGAAGTAATGTATGAAAATCAATAGGAAAGAATTTGTTTGGTGTTTGAATAAATATATATTTTTTTGAACTTCTAGTACATTCTTTTACAAATGATAATTGACCTTTATAAGAGACAACATGTTCAATTGTTGCATTGGAGTGAACTATATCAAATGAATTGTCGGATAAATTATTTTTCCTGGCATCTGCTAGTATAAATTTTTTAATATTAGTATTTTCTAGTTAATGATTTGTAGTCTCGATTAGAAGAACAAGTTACATTATTATTTTTTTAACTTTAGATAAGATATTGTTATGAATTTTTGTGAAGACTTAGTGTTGTGCCAATGTCTATTATTGATTTTTTAGAATATCGAGTTTTATTTTAAAATATCAAAAATTTGTCTCTTGAATTGTCTTTTGCCCGCTTTATCAAATAATTTAAAAAACTGTTTTTTTAACTCACTATAAGTTTCTATTTGATATTACTTATACATTTAGTTCTTATTAAATTGTGATTAAGCAAAAATATTTATTAATTTTAAAAAATTTTTATTTGTTATCTAGTGAATAAATTTTTTATACAAGTTCATTAAAATTGGTTGCGGGGCTTGGATTTGAACCAAGGACCTTCAGGTTATGAGCCTGACGAGCTACCAGACTGCTCCACCCCGCGATAAAGTTTTTTAATTTATAGCATTATATTTTAAATTATCTACTTTTGTTAAATTTGGTCTAGTTTCCAAAACTGTAATGATATTTACAAAAGAATACTATTTATGTACAAAACCTTGCCTGGTAATTATTGCAAAGGAGTAACACCCGATCCCATTCCGAACTCGGCAGTTAAGCCCTTTAGCGCCAATGGTACTTTGTCTTAAGGCACGGAAGAGTAGGTCGTTGCCAGGCTTTATATAAATCCTTCTTAAATTTTAATGAAAAATATATTAGTGGTTACTGGTGGAGCTGGGTTTATCGGCTCTAATTTAATATCTGACCTTTTAAAATTTAAAAAATTTAATATTTTAAGTATTGATAATTACTCATCAGGTTTTATTAAAAATCATATCGAGGATAAACGAGTTAAATATTTAAGGGGAAATACTAAAAATATAGAAAGTTTATTGCAAAGTTATATTGGTAAAATCCATAGTATTTTCCATTTTGGAGAATTTGCAAGAATCTACCAAAGCTTTCAAAAAATTAATGAGTGCTTTAGTTCAAATATTGAAGGAAGCTCAAGTGTATTTAACTTTGCATTAAAAAATAAAATTAGACTAGTTTATTCTGCAACATCTGCAAGCTTAGGAAATAAGGGACAAGATATGAATTTATCTCCTTATGCTTTTTCAAAGGCAAAGAATTTAGAATTATTAGAGAATTTAAAGAAGTGGTTTAATTTTAGATATGAGGTAATTTACTTTTACAATGTTTATGGTGAGAGACAAATTTGTAAAGGAGATATGGCAACAGTTGTTGGAATATTTGAAGATTGTTTTAAGTTTGGTAAAAAACTACCAGTGGTAAAACCTGGAACACAGGAAAGAAGATTTACTCACGTATTTGATACCGTTAAAGCATGTATTTTTGCTTGGAGGAAAAATAAAAACAAACATTATTCTATTGCAAGTAAAAAATCCTACAGTATTATTGAACTTGCAAAGATGTTTAAAAGTCAGATTAGGTATTTACCAAAAAGAGAAGGCGAACGGTTTGCGTCTGCTTTAACGAAGATGAGTCTGAATAATAAGATTATAAGATTAAGCGCTAAAATTAGTTTAGGGGATTATATTAAGAAGTTTTTAATAAATAATCGTTAACTTTTCTTTACAAAGTGTTTTTTAGTATATATTTAAGTTCGTTATGAGAGTAGTTAGCTCATTAAAATCTCTCAAAAAAAGAGATATCAATTGTAAAGTTGTCAGAAGAAGAGGAAAAGTCTACGTTATTAATAAAAAGAATCCAAAATTTAAAGCGCGGCAGGGTTAGTATGGATATTTTGCCTCAAAAAGAAATGTGGATTGTGTTCAAAAAGCTAGCAGTTTATGCCATCATTTTAATAATAGCTATATTAATTTTGCTAATTTTCATTAATTTTTAGATTTAAAACTTTCAAATGAATATTGGTTCTATTTTAGAAGAGGATTTTTCTGAAAAAAGGGTACTTCTTACACCTGATACTATAAAGAAACTTATACAGCTTGGGTTTAAGGTTAATGTTGAAAATAATTTTGGAAAATATCTCAATCTAAAAGATGAGGACTTAAAGAGTGTAGGTGCAAGCTGTCTTGAGAAAAATGAAATAATAAAATCATCTGACATATTATTAAAGATTAATTGTCCAACTCATGATAATATATCTTTACTCAAAGAGAATACTATTTTGATTGGAAGTTTTTTTCCCCATCTAAATAAAGAAATTATTAATAAATTAATTAATAAAAAAATTAAAATACTTTCCTTAGAACTTCTTCCCAGAATTACGAGAGCACAGT
>Ga0194133_10001552_pt1 | contig 39213 bp, 39 predicted proteins | sample TA2KigOf40mmetaG_FD_155448 | JGI IMG/M metagenome (GOLD analysis project Ga0194133, IMG submission 155448) | Freshwater microbial communities from Lake Tanganyika, Tanzania - TA2015055 Kigoma Offshore 40m | ecosystem: Environmental > Aquatic > Freshwater > Lake | place: Tanzania: Lake...
GGGCCGGATAGGGCCGGACATTCCATCGGCATGACGTCGGTCGGCACCTCGATATGCACCGGGCCGGGGCGGCCTGTGGCCATGGTGGCAAAGGCCCAGTCCAGGGTGTCGCCCACCTGCGAGGGGTCGGTGATGCGGCGGGTGGGGCATAACGTGGCGATCATCGCCTGCTGGTCGGGCAGTTCGTGCAACAGGCCCCAGCCCTTGCCCAAAGACCGGCGCCGATTGACGCCCGAGATCACCAGCATGGGGATCGAATCCTCGCGCGCCTGTGCCATGGCGGTGATGGCGTTGGTCAGGCCGGGGCCGGTGATGACCAGCGCCACGCCGGGTTTGCCGGTGGCGCGGGCATAGCCATCGGCCATGAAGGCGCAGCCCTGTTCGTGCCGGGCCGTCACATGGCGCACGGGGCTGCCGGACAATCCGCGATACATCTCAACCGTATGCACGCCGGGGATGCCAAAGACCACCTCAACGCCGCGGGCGTGCAGCCCCTCGACCAATCTCATGCCGACGGTGTTCATTCAGGGTCTCCCATGGTCTTGGCAGCAAAGGCGGCGATGCGGTCGCAGGCGGTTTCCATCACGCCATCGGGTTGAGTAAGCGAAAGCCTGAGCCAGCCTGGAAGCCCGCTTCCGAAACTTTCCCCCGGCATGGTGGCGACGCCGGTGCGTTCCAGCAGCGCGTGGGCAAAGGCGATGCCGGACAGGCCGGAGGCGCGGATGTCAAGAAGCGCGAACATTCCCGCCTCGGGCCGGTGAACCCGAAGGCCCGACTGACCGTGCAGGCGGGCATGAATCCTGTCGGCGCGGGTGGCAAAGCGGCCGGCCATGCCCCGCGCCACGGGCGAGCCTTGGGTCACGGCCAGCGCGGTCATGTCGGCGATGAAGGGCTGGCTGCCGAAGAGCATGGTTTCCGACAGGGGCAGCATCCGGGCGCAGAATTCGGCCGGGCCGACGCACCAGCCCGACCGAAAGCCGGGCGCGGCGTGCGATTTGGAGATCGAACCCGTGACGACCGTGCGGTCGGCCAGATCGGACAGATCGAGGGGCGAGGCAAAGGCGATGCCGTCGAACACCAGATCCTCATAGACCTCGTCCGAGACGATCCAAAGATCATGGGCAAGCGCCAGCGCGCCCAAGGCGGCGATCTCATCGGCACGCAGCACCGCACCCGTGGGATTATGGGGCGTGTTCAGGAACAAGACGCGGGTGCGCGGCGTGATCCTTTCGGCCACATCGGCGGCTTGCAGGCGAAAGCCCTGTTCCGGGCGCATGGCCACGGGAACCGCCGTTGCGCCGGTGGCGGCGATCAGCCCGTCATAGGTGGCATACATCGGGTCGGCCACGATCACCTCGTCGCCCGGACCGGCAAGCGTGCAAAGAACGGCGAAGAGCGCGGTCTGGGTGCCGGGCAGGGTGATGACATTCTCAGGCCCCAAGGTGCGGCCCCGCCGGGCGCTGTAGCGCTGGGCAATGGCCGCCAGGGTCGCGGGCTCGACATGGCCATTGCAATAGCCGGTGCGACCGGCCTGCATGGCCGCCGTAGCGGCCTCGATCAGGCCCGGCGGGCAGGGCACGTCTGGCTCGCCAATGGTCAATTCGATCACCGCGCGGCCCGCGCGCTTCATGTCGCGGGCAAGCGCATGGATCTCCCATTTCGCACCGCCAAGCCCCTGCAGCCGGTCGGTTAGGGTGGAATATCTCATCTGCCGGGCGCCTTCAGATCAACCTTCAGAATGGCCGAAACGGCGGCAAGACCAATCGCCTGCAATTCGCCCGACGCAAAACCCTGCGGCAAGGCCTAGCTTTCCAGCCACAGCCCGTCGATCACCGCATTGCAGGCGATGGCGTCGTGGCGGCATTGCTCGGGGCCGGCATCGCGTGGCAGGGCGGCGATCAGCCCTTCCAGAAGGTCGCGATAGCTGTGATAGCCCTGTTCATGGATCTGGCGCATTTCGGGGTCGCTGCGCAGGGTGTTGAGCAAGCCCGCCCAAAGCCCAAGCCGCATCGGGTCCACCACCGGGGGCGAAAGCGAGGCGGCAACAAAGCTGGCCAGCCGGTCGGTCGGGCTGGCAGGTGCAGCGCGCAAGGCGCGCGCGCTGTCGTCGGTCAGGATCTGCACCAGCCGGCGATAGGCTGCGCGGGTCAGTTCCTCTTTGCTGGCAAAGTAATGCCGGATCAGCCCCGGCGTGACGCCCGCTCGGGTGGCAATGGCGCGCACGGTGGCCGCCTGCGGCCCGCCTTCGGCCACCAGATCAAGCGCAGCCTCGATCAGCGCCTCGCGGCGGCTTTCTTCGGTTTCGCGGCGATAGGGGCGGCGGTCGGTGGACATGGTGCGTTGTCATACGGGTGGATAATTCGTGCAAGACTGCGGCCAGTCGCGCTGCGATGCAAGGGAGCAGCGAGAATTTTCCAAAGAATTTGCCAAAGGCGCGAGGAACTCAGGTCTCGCCCACCACATCCTTGTGGATGATGACATCGGCCTGCGGATAGGCTTGCAGGATGGCGCGGCGCAGGCCAGCCCCGATGTCATGGGCCTGGCGCAGCGATTGGCTGCCGTCCAACTCGATATGGATGTTGACGAAGATCCGGCTTCCGGCGGTGCGGGTTTTTAGATCGTGATAGCCATGCACTCCGGGCCAGTTGGCGGCAATCTTGCCGATGCCGGCAATGATTGCCGGATCGGCGCGGCGGTCCATCAGCGCATCAAACGCCCCCTTGCCGATGCGCAGGGCACCAAGGGCCAGCATCACCGCCGCGCCGATGGCCACCACCGAATCGATCTGGCCCATGCCAAAGGCCGAGGAGGCCCAAAGCGACGCGATTGCCCCGATATTGGGCAGAAGATCGCCCAGATAATGCAAGCGGTCAGCCGCCACCACCCGGCTGCCCGTGGCCCGCGCCACCCGGCCCTGCCACCAGACAAGCCCCAAGGTCAGCACGACTGACAGCGCCATGGCCACCATGCCGCGCCCTTCGGCCTGCAAGTGCGGCGACTGCGGATCAAGAAGGCGCTGGGCGGCGGCAAAGGCGATGACGCCCGCCGCAACAAGGATAAAGATCCCTTGCCCCAGGGCGGCCAGATCCTCAGCGCTGGTATGGCCGAAGGCATGATCTTCATCGGCGGGTTTGGCCGCGTAGATCAGCGCCGCCATGGCCGCGAGCGAGATCATCAGGTCCATCGCACTGTCGGCCAGCGAGGCAGCCACCGACAGCGCGCCCGTTTCGCCCAAGGCCCAAAGCTTTAGCGCAACCAGAACCGCCGCCACCACAACCGAGGCGGCACCGGCAGTCAGGTTCAGGCGGACGGGCTTTTGGACGGTCATCGGGCGCGGGTCCTGTGCAAAAGGGGGGACCATGGAATCTGAGCCGCGCTTTAGGCGGCAGCGGCTTGCAGATCAAGCCTCATGCGCCTGCGCCCGGACAGTCTACTCGAGAATCTCGCCCGGCATGACACCCCAAAGTGCTGATTTCTGCACCCAGCCACGCTCGCCCTGCACATTCATCCGACACCAGTCGGGCTCGCAGGCCAAAAGCCGCCCGATCACCCCGCGTTCTGCCTTGAACATGACCGGGGCGCCCTCGGTGGGTTTCATGCGGAATTCGGCCATGTCGGCGGTCACCATGGCCGAGCGCACACCCGAAAGCAGCGCATAATGCACCCAGCCGCCCAAGCCTTCGGCGTCTTCAACCCGCCGCCAGTTTTCATGTTCGGCGGTGACGCGCAGCGGCATGCCCGAGGTGGTAAAGACCCAGTCGATGCGATGGGTCAGGCTGGGGCCACGGCGGGCATTGCCCTCATTGCCCTTGAGGCTGACAAAGCGCGGGATCGGCAGGTTGGTGACCGCGCCCTTCGAGGGATCGCGCGGGGCGCGCGCGGGCTTGGCTGCGGGCGTTTGGGGTGATGTCGTTTGGCTTGCAGGGGCCTCGATCGCCGCAGGCTGCGCGGCGGCGGGTTCGGCCGGCTGCGCCTGATCCACCAAAGCTTCGGGCGCTGGAACCAGCGGATTGGCCCTTGGGCGGGGCGACGAGGCAAGGCCGCTCTCGGCCGAGGCGGAGAGCGTCACCGTGCCATCGGCGCTGGCCTGGGCCGCAGCCGGACCCGCCGTCAAGACAAGCCCCAGACCGATGCTCAGCATCACCCCGATGCCCGCCGTCCGAAAACCGCAAAACCCTGTCATCGCCCGTGCCTTTCGCAGCATTTCCTGCCGGATTGTCGCCCTGCGCGCCGCCGTTACCGCTCACCGGGGCTTGTGCCTCGCCCCGCTTCTCGTCACTTTGCCATTCTGGGATGCGATTTGGAAGTGCAGGGAGGCCCGAATGCCCGCAGGACGTCTGAGTGTTGTCGTGACGCGACGCTTGCCCGAACCCGTGGAGACGCGGATGAAGGAGTTGTTCGACGTCGACCTGCGCGACGATGACCGCCCGATGACCCGCGAGGAACTGGCCGCCGCCATGGCGCGGGCCGATGTTCTGGTGCCCACGATCACCGATCAGATCGACGCGGGCCTGATCGCCAAGGCGGGCGAGCGGCTGCGGCTGATCGCTTCGTTCGGAGCGGGGGTGGACCATATCGATGTGGCCACGGCCCGCAGCCGGGGCATCTTGGTGTCGAACACGCCGGGCGTGGTGACCGAGGACACCGCTGACATGACCATGGCCTTGATGCTGGCGGTGACGCGGCGCATCCCCGAGGGGCTGGCCGTGATGCAGGCCGGCAAGTGGGAGGGTTGGGCCCCCACGGCCTTTCTTGGCGGGCGCTTGGGCGGGCGGCGTCTGGGCATCCTTGGCATGGGCCGCATCGGGCAGGCGGTGGCGCGGCGCGCACGGGCCTTTGGCCTTCAGGTGCATTACCACAACCGCAAACGCCTGCGCCCGGACGTCGAGCAAGAGCTGGACGCGACCTGGTGGGAAAGTCTTGACCAGATGGTCAGCCGCATGGACATCCTGTCGATCAACTGCCCGCATACACCATCGACATTCCATCTGATGAACGCCCGGCGGCTGAAGCTGATGAAGCCTTCGGCCATCATCATCAACACCTCGCGCGGCGAAGTGATCGACGAAAACGCGCTGACGCGGATGCTGGCCGCCCGTGAGCTGGGGGGTGCCGGGCTTGATGTCTATGAGCACGGCACCGAGGTCTCGCCCACGCTGCGCGCCCTGCCCAATGTGGTCTTGCTGCCGCATATGGGCTCGGCCACGCTGGAGGGCCGGATCGAGCAGGGCGAGAAGGTCATCATCAATATCAAGACCTTCGCCGACGGCCACCGCCCGCCCGATCAGGTGGTGCCGGGGATGCTGTAAAGGGTGGCGCGGCCCTTCGACCCTGAGGACGTTCTGTCGCGGCCGCTGATGGCCAATCTTGCGACGATGGAGGCGGAAGGCCCGCGCAATGCGCCGGTCTGGTTTATCTGGGAAGAAGGCGCCTTGTGGATGCTCGGGCATCGCGAAGGGTCATCGGTGCGGCGTTTGCAGGCGGATCCGCGCTGTGCGGTCGAGATCGTGAATCTGGACGTGGCGGCCGGGGTGCTGTTGCACCTTGGCTTGCGCGGCAGGGCAGAGGTCTTGCCGATGGAGCCCGCGCGGTTCAGGCGGCTCTTGGCGCTCTATCTTGGGCTGGAGCCGGACAGCTGGAACCCGTGGTTCATTCAGGAAATCGCCGCGATTGACGACCCGAAGGCCGATGGATCCGGCTGGAGCCGGACACAACATTTACCAACAATGTCTAATACTTCCGGACGGGGCCTGATCTGGCCTTTCCCTGATCGGCGCAGGTGCCTTAGGCAAACCGGCTGGGCAGATAGGGGGCCAGATCCACCGGCGGTGCCTTTCCTGCCACCAAGGCCGCGACGATCTCGGCCGTGATGGGGGCCAGCGTCAGGCCGATATGGCCGTGGCCATAGGCATGGATGACATCCGCCCCGTCGCGCGAGGGGCCGATCACGGGCACCGAATCGGGCATCGAAGGGCGAAAACCCATCCAGTCGCGATCGGGCTCGGGGAGATCGGGGAAAATCGCCTGTGCGCCCTCGACCAGCTTGGCGATGCGGTGGGGCGACGGCGGCAGGGTCAGCCCGCCCAGTTCCACCGTTCCCGCGACCCGCAAGCGGCCCGACATCGGGCAGAGGTAGAACCCGCGCGAGGTGGGGCAGGTCGGCCGCGTCAGGCGCGGCTGGGCCATGTCCCATTCGACGTGATAGCCGCGTTCAGTGTCCAAGGGCACGCGGTCACCCACCTGCGCCGCAAGGCCGCGTGAATGGGCTCCTGCGGCGATCACCACCCGACGGGCGCGCAGGCGCAGGTCGGGACCTTCCACCACGATCCCGTCAATCTGGCGGATCAGCCGGTCGGCCCGGCATTGCTGAAACCCCGCCTGTTGCAAGACCTTCAGCGCCAGACGCTGCACCATCTGGCCGGGGTCGGACAGGAACACCGCCTTTGGAAAGAACGCCGCCCCACCGTCGACGGCAGGCAGGCCCGGCTCCATCCGCGCAAGGTCGGTCGGTCCGATCAGATCAACGCTGATGCCATGGGTCCGGCGATAGGCCATGTCCTTCTTGGCCGCGCGATAGGCCGCAGCGGTTTCGTACAGATAAAGGCAACCGCGATGCTGCAGGATTTCTGCCCCGCCGATCCGCTCGGCCAAGGCTTGCCACAGCGGCGCGGCACCGGTGAGAAGCCCGGCAATGGCGGCGGCATTGCGCGCGGTGGGGCCCGGCAGCGACTGACGGGCAAAACGCAAGAGCCACGGCATGAGCGAGGGCAGGGCCGCGCGGCGAATGGCCAGGGGAGAGGTCTTGTCGAACAGAAGCGAAGGCAGGTTCTTCAGCACATCCGGCGTGCCAACCGGCATGACCGCATAATCGGCGATGGTGCCGGCATTGCCATAGCTTGCGCCCATGCCGGGGGTGTTCGGGTCAACCAGAACGACCTCATGGCCTTGGGCTAGAAGCCGCTCGGCCACGGCAAGGCCGACGACACCCGCGCCCAGAACGGCGATTTCGGTGGTGATATGTTCGGTCATGATTGCGCGCTGTCGCCCTTGCTGGTCACGCGCCGTCTCGGCGCTCCTCGCTTTGACTTGGCGGGCGAAGAGTGCCGGAACGGCTCGATGAGCCTCTTGTTAGAGGCAAGCCTTGAACAAGGCGAGGGTGTTTTCCCGCGTCATCGCCACCGGGTTGCCGCCACAAGACGGGTCTTCCAGCGCCATTTCGGTCAACTCGTCCAGATTGGGGTTGGTGACGCCCAAGGCAGTGAGGTTTTCCGGAATGTTCAAGGTCTTGCGCAACTCCATGATCGCGGCGCGGAAGCCATCGAACCCGCCCTTGATGCCAAGGTAAGCGGCGGCTTTTTCGATGCGGTCCTCGATCGCGGGGCGGTTCATGTCCAAGACCATGGGCATGACGACGGCGTTGGTGGTGCCGTGGTGCGTGCCGTAAACCGCGCCGATGGGGTGGGAAAGCGAGTGGATCGCGCCAAGGCCCTTTTGGAAGGCCACCGCGCCCATGGCGGCCGCGCTCATCATATGCGCCCGCGCGTCTAGGTCGTTGGGGTTGGCGTAGACCTTGGGCAGGTTTTCGAAGACCAGCCGCATGCCTTCCAGCGCGATGCCTTGGGACATCGGGTGGTAGAAGGGCGACGAATAGGCCTCAAGGCAGTGCGCCAGCGCATCCATGCCGGTGCCTGCGGTGATGAATTTCGGCATGCCGACGGTCAGCGCTGGGTCGCAGATGGTGACCACGGGCAGAAGTTTCGGGTGGAAGATGATCTTCTTCTTGTGGGTAACGGAATTGGTCAGAACCCCCGCCCGGCCCACCTCGGACCCCGTGCCAGCAGTGGTGGGCACGGCGATGATGGGGGCGATTTTCGAGGCGTCCGCCCGGGTATACCAGTCGTCGATATCCTCCAGATCCCAGACGCTCAGCTCCTTGCGCTGATGCGCCATGAGGGCGATCATCTTGCCAAGGTCCAAGGCCGAGCCACCGCCAAAGCAGATCACCCCGTCATGGCCCCCCGCGAGGTAGACGGCGATGCCGTCGGCCATGTTTTTCTCATTCGGGTTCGGGTCGACTTCCGAAAACACCGCCGTGCCAAGGCCCGCGTTTTTCAAAATCGCCACGGCCTCCGCTGTGATCGGCAGCGATGCCAGTGCCTTGTCGGTGACGAACAGCGGCTTTTTCACGCCAGCAGCAGTGCAATGTTCGGCAAGTTCGGCGATACGCCCCACCCCGAATTTGATGGCGGTGGGGTAGGACCAGTTCCGGTTGGGAACGTTGTGGGTCATGGGATCAGACTTTCTTCAGGTGATAGGATTTCGGGCGGGTCACGGAAAGGAACCCGAGATAGGAGAGAGAGCCGCCGCGGCCGGTGTCCTTGCAGCCGGTCCAGCACAGCGCGGGGTCCAGATAATCGGCGCGGTTCATGAAGATGGTGCCGGTTTCAATCCGCGCGCCGATGGCGGCGGCCGTGTCGCAATCTTCGGTCCAGATCGAGGCCGTCAGGCCATAGGGGCTGTCGTTCATCAGGCGGATGGCTTCTTCGTCATCCTTGACCTTCATGATGCCGACCACGGGGCCGAAGGATTCCTCCATCATCACCCGCATGGAATGATAAACATTCACAAGGATTTGCGGGGCAAGGTAGGCGCCGCCGTCATCGGCGGGGAAGTTTTTGGGGTCGATCAGGGGTTTGGCGCCTGCCGCCACGGCCTCGGCTATCTGGTCGCGGACGACCTTGGCGAACCGCTTGTTCGCCATCGGGCCAAGGGTGGTTTCAGGGTCCAGGGGGCTGCCGAGTTTCATCCCGTTCACCCAAGCCACGGATTTCTCGACAAAGGCGTCGAACAGGCTTTCGTGGACATAGATGCGCTCAATCCCGCAGCAGCACTGGCCCGAGTTGAACATGGCGCCGTCCATCAGCGTATCGACAGCGGCGTCCAGATTGGCATCTGCGCGGACATAGCCGGGGTCTTTGCCGCCCAGTTCCAGCCCCAAGGGGGTGAAGGTGCCTGCCGCTGCACGCTCAATCGCAGCCCCCCCGGCGACCGATCCGGTGAAGTTCACGAAGTTGAAGGCGCGTCCCGCGATCAGGCTTTCGGTGGTGGCGTGATCCAGCACCACATTCTGGAACACATCCGCGGGAACGCCTGCCTCTTGAAAGGCCTGGGCCAGACGTTCGCCGACCAGAAGGGTCTGCGAGGCGTGTTTCAACACAACTGTATTCCCGGCGATCAGGGCCGGGGCAAGGGTGTTGATGGTGGTCAGGTAGGGGTAATTCCAGGGCGCGATGATGAACACCACGCCAAGCGCCTCCCGTCCCAGATAGCGGCGGAACTTGTCGCTGTCTTCGATCACGTGCGGCGCGAGCGTTTCGGCGGCGATGTCGGACATATAGTCGGTCCGGGCATTCACCCCGCCCATTTCGCCCTGACCATAGCGGATCGGGCGGCCCATCTGATGGGCAAGCTCCAGCGCCACGGTTTCCTTCATGGCGGTCAGGCGGGCAACCCCGGCCTTGACCAGAGCGATGCGTTCAGCCAGCGGGCGCGCGGCCCAAGGCCCTTGCGCCGCATGGGCGCGGGCGACGGCGGCCTTGGCGGCCTCGGGCGAAAGCGGAATGCGTTCGGCATAGACGCTGCCATCGACGGGGGAGATGAGTTGAATGGGTTTCATGGGGGTCACCTTGTAGGGTGGGTTTCCAACCCACCGTTCTTGAGATGGGTGGGGTCAAACCCCACCCTATGATGTCAGGCGCGTTCCAGCAGCCTTTGCAGTTCAAAATCGGTCACCACACGGTCGGTTTCCGAGATTTCCCACTGCGCGGCGTGGTGGTAGTGGTCCACCACATCATCGCCAAAGGCGGCGCGCAGCATGGCGGATTGATTCAGCAAATCGGCGGCTTCGCGCAGGTTGTGCGGGATTTCGCGGATGCCTTTGGCCGAATACATGTCGCCCTTCAACTCCGGCTCCAGCGCCTTTTTCTTGTCGATCCCGTCCAGACCGGCAGCCAGAAGGGCGGCGCAGGCAAGGTAGGGGTTCACGTCGGACCCGGGGATGCGGCATTCGACGCGCACGGCCTTGGTATGTTCACCGCACACACGGAAACCGGCGGTGCGGTTGTCGGCACTCCAGACCGCCTTGGTGGGCGCGAACATGCCGATGGTGAAGCGTTTGTAGCTGTTCACATAGGGCGCCAGGAACGCGGTAATGTCGCGGGCATGGGCCAGTTGGCCGGCAACGAAGTGCTTCATCACGGCGGACATGCCGTGTTCGTCCTTGTCATCGGCAAAGCTGGGCTTACCGTCCAGCGACCAGAGCGACTGGTGGATGTGCGAGGAGGACCCGGCCTTGCGGTGGTCATACTTGGCCATGAAGGTCACGGATTTCCCAGCCGCATGGGCAATTTCCTTGACCGCCTGTTTGACGATCACATGGTTGTCGGCGGTGTCCAGCGCGTTGGAGTATTTGTAATTCACCTCATGCTGGCCAGAGTCGGCCTCGCCCTTGGTGTTTTCCACCGGGATGCCCGCGCCATAAAGCCCGTTGCGCACCGCGCGCATCAGGCCCTCTTCCTTGGTGGTCTGGAAGAGGTGGTAATCCTCGTTGTATCCGCTGATCGGGCGCAGGTCCTTCAACCCGCCATCGCGCAGGTTTTCATAGGCGTTTTCAAAGATGTAGAATTCCAGTTCCGTCGCCATCATGGGTTCAAACCCCATGGCGCGGGCGCGGGCCACCTGACGTTTCAGGATCGCGCGGGGCGAGATGTCCACTTCTTCATGGGTGTGGTGATCGAGAAGATCGCCCAACACCAGCGCGGTTGCAGGGAGCCATGGCACCAGCCGCAGGGTGGACATGTCGGGGCGCAGGACATAGTCGCCATAGCCCTTTTCCCAGCTTGAGGATTTGTAGCCGGGAACCGTGTTCATCTCCATGTCCACGGCGAGTAGATAGTTGCAGCAATGGGTTTCCTTGTGGCCGCCCTCGCAGAAGAAGGCGGCGTGAAAGCGTTTGCCCATCAGGCGGCCCTGCATGTCGATGCAGGCCACAAGGACAGTGTCAACTTCGCCCTTGCTTACATGGGTTTTCAGGGCGTCGAGGGTCAAGGTTCCGGGCATGTCAGCCTCATGATTTCGGGTTTCGGGAAGCGCCATGGGCGCGCAGACGCGAGGTCAGCCGCGTCCGCCTCCGAATTCGGGTTTTCTGGGCCAGCAGTCTTGATGCCAGCATTCGCGGGCGTCGGTCATTGGTGTCCTTTCGAGGGCTCCTCCCCCACCCCAGCCCTCCCCCACGCGGGGGGAGGGAGGTGCTTTGCGTCGTAGGGTGGGGTTTTACCCCACCCTGATCGAAGATCAGCCGTAGCGGTAGGGCGGGCCGGCCTTCTTCATCACCTCGTTATACTGCTTGAAGATCGCCACGACCTTGGCCTTGATCTCGCTTTCTGCGGCGATTTCGTCCCAGAAGGTCATAGCGGCGGCTTCGACCTGGGCCCATTCCTCGGCCGGGATAGTGGTCAGCTGCAGCTTGCCGCCGTTCAGGCGCAGATCGGCTTCGCCCGCCCAATACCAATGCTGGCGGTAGTAATGCGACTGTTCAAAGCAGGTGGCGAGCATCTCTTGCAGATGCGGCGGCAGGGCATTCCAGCGGTCCATATTGGCGAAGAAATGGCCAATCCAGGCGCCCGAGATGTTGTTCGTGAGGAAGTAGTTGGTCACGTTGGACCAGCCCACGGTGTAGACCTCGGTGATGCCCGACCAGGCAATGCCGTCAAGCTCGCCGGTCTGCACCGCGACCTCGATGTCTTCCCATGGTAGGGTCACCGGAACGACGCCGAACTGGGTCAGGAAGCGGCCCGCGGTCGGGAAGGTGAAGACGCGCTTGCCCTGCAGGTCGGCAAGCGAATTGATCGGGTCCTTGGTGGCAAAGTGGCAGGGGTCCCAGGCACCGGCCGAGATGTGCTTGACGCCGACCTTGGCGTATTCCTCTTCCCAGATCTGCTTGAGCCCGTATTTGTTGAACAGAGCCGGTACATCCAGTGAATAGCGCAAGGCCAGCGGGAAATAGCCGCCGAACACGGTCACTTCGGTGGGCGAGGCCATGGAGTCATCATCCGACTGCACGCAGTCGATGGTGCCGTTCTGCATGGCCTGAAACAGCTCGCCCGTCGGCACCAGCTGATCGGCATAGGCCAGTTCAATCTCCATCTGCCCCGCCGCCATGCGGTTGAAGGCATCGACGGCGGGCTTGACCACCTGTTCGCCCAAGGCCGCCCCGGCATAGGTCTGCATGCGCCATTTGATGACCTCTTGCGCGCGCACCATGGTGGGGGCTGCAAGGGCCGCAGCACCCGCAAGGGCGCCTTTGGTCAGGAAGGAACGTCTGGTTGTCATCGGGTAACCTCCTTGGTTGGGTGGGTGGTCCGGGTTTGCCCGGCCTTCTGGTTATTCAGGGTAGATGGTATTGGGCAGCCAAAGTGCCAAGTCCGGCACCGCCATGATCAGCGCCAGCGTGGCGATCATGACCAGAACAAAGGGCGTGACCGACTTGTAGATATCGCCCATGGTGATTTCCGGCGGCGCAAAGGCGCGCATGAGGAACAGGTTATAGCCAAAGGGCGGGGTCAGATAGGCGATCTGGCAGGTCATGGTGTAAAGGACGCCATACCAGATCAGCACCTGATCGGGCGGGATGCCCAGATCCAGCCGCGCCACCAAGGGCACATAGAGGGGTGCGACGATGACAAGCATGGCGGTGTCGTCAAGGAACATGCCCATGACAAGGAACGACAGCTGCATCAGGATCAGGATGGTCCAGGGGCTGAGGCCCATCTTTTCCGTGAACAGGCTGTCAATCGCCTTGACCGCGCCCAGCCCGTCGAACACCGCGCCAAAGGCCAGCGCGGCCAAGATCACCCACATGAACATGCAGGAAATGCCCAGCGTGTTGCGGGTGGCGGTTTCAAAGACGGTCCAGGTGAAGCGACCTTTCAGGACCGCGGCGGCCACGGTCGTCGCCACGCCGATGACCGAGCTTTCGACAATGCTTGTCCAGCCGTTGACGAAGGGGATCATCATGGCGGCAAAGATGGCAAAGGGCAAAAGCCCCGCCTTCAGGGTGGATAGCTTTTCCGCCCAGGTGATCTGGGCGCGCTCCTCGGCCGAGAGCGCAGGCGCAAGATGGGGCTGGAAGGCCCCTCGGACGGCGATATAGGCGATGAAGAAAGCCGCCATCAAGAGGCCAGGGACAACGCCCGCAAGCCAAAGCTCGGATACCGGGGTGCGGGCGATCATGGCGTAAAGCACCAAGACCACCGAAGGCGGGATCAGGATGCCCAGCGACGACCCGGCCTGAATGACGCCCGTCACCATCCTTTTGTCATAGCCGCGCCGCAAAAGCTCGGGCAGCGCTATTGTCGACCCAATCGCCATGCCCGCCACCGACAGCCCGTTCATGGCCGAAATCAGCACCATCAGAAGGATCGTGCCAATGGCCAACCCGCCGGGGATGCGGCCGAACCAGACGTGGAACATGCGGTACAGATCGTCGGCCAGACGGCTTTCGCTCATCACATAGCCCATGTAGACGAACATCGGCAGGGATAGCAGCGGATACCATTTCATCAGCTTCATCGCTGCGGAAAAGCCCATGGTATGCCCACCCGTGCCCCAAAGCGCGATCGAGGCCACCACGGCGACAAAACCGATCAGCCCGAACACCCGCTGCCCTGTCATCATCAACAGGAGCATGGTGGAGAACATCAAAAGGGCGATCATTTCCTGCGGCATTCAGATATGCGCCCCCCGCAAGGTGGCAATGTCACGGATCAAGGCCGACAGCGCCTGCAACAGCATAAGCGTGAAGCCGACAAGCGTCACAAGCTTGATCGGCCACAGATAGGGACGCCAGGCCGTCGCGCTGCGCTCAAGCCGCCCGATCTCGGGCAACAGCCCCTCGTTCCAACTGAGCCCGAGCGAATAGCCAAAGCTGTCGGCCGCGCCCCAGATCATCACGCCAAGGTAGAAGATCAGCGCAAAGACGGTAAAGCCATCCCATGCCGCGCGGGTGCGCGGTGACTGCTTGGCATAAAAGAGGTCCATCCGCACATGCGCGCCCATTTGCATCGCATAGGGCCCGCCGAGGATGTAATAGGCCACCATGACGAATTGGGCCATCTCAAGCGTCCAGAGCGAGGGGTTGAAGAAGGTCTTGGAAATCGACGACCACATCAACACCGCCATCAGAACAAACAGCAGATACATGGCAAAACGGCCAACGCCATAGTTCATCCGGTCCACCAGACGGACAAAGCCGATCAGCGGCTGGGGGAAGGAGACGGCTGTCATGCGGCACGCTCCTGTGCGCGCAGGGCGGCGGTCAGCACCGGGACCAGCCGGTCGGCCATCGCGGCCTCGGCGGTGGGGGTGGCGATCAGGTCGTTGCGCACCTCCAGCATGGCATTGGCCAACCCGTAGGGCGTGGCGTGCAGCCGCAGCGTATGGGTCACGTCGTCGGCGGCGGAATAGGGCTCGTTCAGGCGCGCGTTCAGGCCCGATGCACCCGAGGCGGCAAGGATGGCATGGGCGAGCGTCGGATTGGCGTCATGGATGATGCCGAACTCTACGCTGCGGGGTTTGCCGTGATAGACGGGCGTGAATGAATGGATGGTGATTATCGTTGGGCGGCGGCCGGCTGCGATGCGGGCGGCAATCAGGTTGTGCAGCCCATTGGCCCAAGGCAGATAGACCGCCTGCGTGCGGGCCAGTCGCTCGGCCAGCGAGATGGCGGCATTTCCGGGGATGTCATACACCTCGGACCGTGTCGGCATGGCGCCGGGCATGTCGGGCGCGCGGTTCAGGTCATAGATCAGGCGGCTGACGGGCGCGTGGATCAGGGTCGCATCCAGCCGCGCGGCCAACCCCCGCGCCAGCCCCAGCGCGCCGGGGTCCCAGGCGATATGGGCGCGGGTCTGTTCGTGCGTCAGCCCCAGATTGCCCCAAGCCGAGGGCAGGGCGTTCGAGGCATGCTCGCACACCAGAAGGACCGGGCTTTGCCCGGCTTCATTCTCGATCACCGGCAGGAACGGGCCTGCCTTCTCTAATCCGACCTTTGCCCGCATTTGCGCGAGTCATCTCCCTGTTATGGCAAAAAGCGTCCTTCACGCCGCCCCCACCTGTCAAGAATGTTTCTTTTGAAATTCTCCTGTTACAATCGTTTCAGAATCCGGGCTGAACAGGAAGCGCCACCATGCCTTTGACCGCACCGATGGATGAAGAATTGCGCCTGGCCCTGCCCGATCTGACGCGGGCCGAACGGCAGTTGGCCAGCCATATCCTGACGCATTACCCGGTGGCGGCGCTTGGGTCGATCACCGCTTTGGCGCGGGCCGGGGGGGTGTCCTCGCCCACGGTGGTGCGGCTGGTGCAGAAGCTGGGATACAAGGGCTACTCCGATTTCCAACGCGCGCTGCGCGCCCAGGTCGAGGCGATGCTTGTCTCGCCCTTGGTCAAGCAGGCCCATAGCGGCGCGGCGCCCGAAGGCCATGTGCTGACCCGCTTTGCCGGTGCGGTTGCCGAAAACCTGCAGGCCACGCTGGCGCAGATTGACCCGACCGAGTTTGATGCGGCGGCCGCGCTTCTGGCTGATCCGACACGGCGAATCTTCGCAATGGGCGGGCGCATCACCCATGCGATTGCCGATTATTTCGTCACCTTGATGAAGGTGATCCGCCCCGAGGTCTTGCTGATGTCGGATATGTCGAACGCCTGGCCGCCTGCGCTTTTGGACATGAAGCCGGGCGATGTGCTTTTGGTGTTCGATATCCGCCGCTATGAAAACGCCGTCTTGCAGGTGGCCGAGGTGGCGCGCGAGCGGGGGGCCGAGATCGTGCTGATCACCGATCGCTGGGTCTCTCCGGCTGCGGCCCATGCGCGCCATGTGCTGCCCTGCCATATCGAGGCGCCCTCGGCCTGGGACAGCAATGCCACCCTGCTGGTTCTGGTCGAGACGCTGCTTGCGGCGGTGCAGGGGCTGACATGGGAGGTGACCGAGCCGCGGATGAAGCGGCTGGAGGACCTTTACACCCGCACCCGGCTCTTCCGGCGCTATCGCTAGCGGCGTCTCGTCGGGCGCCTGCGGCTTCTCCTCGAGGCGTCCCTCGACGAGCGGCGCAGCCGACGAGGAGAGGTCAGGCCATGGCCTGCCGCCGTGCGCCCATCACCGCATTGCCCATGACGGCAATCAGCACCATGGCCCCGCCGATCAGCGTCGACTGGCTAGCAGTTTCCCCCAAGAGCAGCCAGACCCAGATCGGCGCGAGGATGTTTTCGATCGAGGACATCAGCGTCAGTTCCGCCGTGGGCAGGGCCCGCGACCCGAAGGTGTAAAGCACCATGCCGCCGGTCAGCACCACCGCCCCCAGCGCCATGGACACCGCGATGTCATGGGAATTGGCGGCGACCGTCTGGCCCATCATGGGCGCCAATCCAAAGGCCGCGATCATCGACAGGATGCCGCCCAGAAGTACCGTCGGCAGGCTGTCCTCGACATGGCCCCAGCGCAAGCTGACGGAAAACACCGCAAAGCCTGCGGCGGAAACAAGTGCTGCGATATTGCCGTCCATCCGGCCGCCTTCGATACCGCCGCCGATCATCACGAAAATGCCAAGCCCGGCCAGTGCCATCGCCACCCATGTGGTCAGCGCGACCCGTTCGCCAAGGACGATCCAGCCGAGAAGGGCGGCAAAGAAGGGCGCGGCAGAGTATAGAAAGACGGCATTTGCCACGGTCGTCGCCTGCAGCGCATAGATTGCCCCGGCATAGGCCGCGACCAGACCAAGCGCACCGATGAAGCCCGGCAGACCTTGCGCCCGCAGGCCCTGCCAGACCTTGCCGCCGGTTCTCCAGTACAGAAAGGCATAAAGCACCGGCAAAAGCCCGGCTGAGCGCCAGAACATCACAGACGCTGCCCCGGCCTCATCAATCTGGCGCACGACAAGGCCGATGGTGGACCACAGCACGCCTGCGCCCAAAACCAGTGCCACGCCTTTACCATAGGTCATGCCCGTTCCCCTTTTTTGCAGAAGGCAGGGAAGGGGTGGGCGGGTCTGTCCTGATTGCGACGCTATAGGGCGGGGATGGGCGACGGGGCCAGAACCTCGCCCGCCTGCAACAGAAGATCCTCGCGGAACTGGTCGGCCACCAGCTGCACGCCAAGGGGGGCGGTGCCATGCATGCCCGTGGTGACGGCAAGGCCGGGCAGGCCCATGAAGGGCGTAGCGATCAGCGGGGTCTGCGCATGCAGGACCGCGTCGAAGTCGGCTGGAGAGGCCACGTCACGGTGGTCGGTGAAGGGCAGCTCGCCCGAAACCGGGCAGAGGACCAAGGGCCATTCGGCAAGGAAGGACCGCCACAGCCGCGTTAGCCGCGCGCGGGATTTGAGCGTCTCCATCAGCGCGGTCATGTCGATCTCGGGGCAATGGCGCGTCATCTGTGCATAAACGACATTCGCGTCGGGGTCGTTTTCGGCGCGCAGGTTTGTGAGGCCGGAATGGCGAAACTCGGCCATCCAGAGGCGCAGTTGCAGGGCCATCGCCTCGGCCCAGGGTGGGGTTTCAACGGCCTCCACCGTATAGCCCGCCGCGCGAAGCGTCTCGGCCGCGGCGCGGAGCGCGGCGCGGATGGGGGCGGCGACCGTCATGCCGTCAGGGGCCTCGACATAGGCCACGCGGCGCGGAGCGGGCGGGCCAGAGAGCGGCATCGGCTGATACCACGGGTCGCGGGGATCGGGCGCGGCTATGGCGGCGAGCGACAGCCGCAGGTCGGGGATCGACCGGGCCAAGGGGCCAGAGACGGCCATGAGTTGCGCCCCTATCAGCCGATCCCCGCCGGTTGCGTTGAAGGCGGGCACCCGCCCTAAGGACGGGCGCAGGCCATGCACACCGCAGGCAAAAGCCGGATAGCGGATGGAGCCTGCGATATCGGTGCCATGGGCGATGGACCCCATGCCGATTGCCACAGCCGCCCCCGCGCCGCCCGAAGAACCGCCGGGCGTCAAGCCTGCGTCATGGGGGTTCCGTGTCGCCCCATGCAGCCCGTTGCGGGTGAACCAGCGCAAGGAAAAGGCAGGCGTGTTGGTGCGCCCGACGATCACCGCGCCTGCGCGGCGCAGGTTCGCCACCACGGGGTTATCTTCTGTGGCGATCAGGTCTTTCTGGGTCAGCAGACCATTGGTCGTGGCATGGCCCGCCTGATCGACGATCACCTTGACCGTCACCGGCACGCCCGCCAAGGGGCCGGGGTTCTCGCCTCGGGCAAGGGCCGCATCCACCGCATCGGCGGCAGCCCGCGCCTCGTCAGGCATGTGCTGCACGATAGCGTTCAGCACGGGGTTTTTCGCGTCGATCCGGGCCAGCGTGGCAAGAGCAACCTCACGCGCCGAAACCTCGCGCCGGGCGATCAGGGCGGCGGTTTCCGTCGCGGTCAGTTGGGCCAGATCGGTCATTCAATAGCCCCGCTTGCGGTCGACAAGGTTGATAAACGGCTCGCTCGCCTCGCCGCGGCGGATGTTTTCGGCAATCACCTCGGCCGATGTATCGGGACGGGTATCGGCGGCGATATGGGGGGTGACGGTGACGCGGGGATGGGCCCAGAACGGATGGTCCCGGGGCAGGGGCTCAACCCGGAATACGTCCAGCGTCGCATGGCCGATCTGGCCACTGTCCAGCGCGGCCAAGAGCGCCTCATCGTCGATCAGCGCCCCGCGACCGGGGTTCAGGATGACCGCGCCGGGCTTCATCCAGCCAAGGGTTTCGGCGTTCAGCGTGTTTTCGGTTTCCGGCGTGCGGGGCAGCAGCGTGACGACGATATCCGCGCCCCGAAGCGCGGCTTTCAGCCCGTCGCGGCCATGATGGGTGACGAGGCCGGGAAGGGATTTCGGGCTGCGCGACCAGCCCTCGACATGGAACTGCAGCGACTGAAGCGCGCGGGCCGAAGCCTCGCCCAAGGCGCCGGTGCCCAGCATGGCGACCTTGCGGTCGCGCGCGAGGGGCGGGCAATCGGGGTTCCAGATGCGGTTCGGGTTGACGATATAGGCGTCCAGCCCAAGGTGGTGGCGCAGGGCATGGCCCAGCACCCATTCCACCATGCCCATGGTGAGCGCCGGGTCCACCATGCGGCAGAGGGGCTGGGTGAGCGTTGCATTGCCCACAATCCGCTCAACGCCGGCCCAGAGGCTGAGCACGGCCTTGCAGCGCGTATAGGGCGTGAAATCCTGAAGCGCGGCCGAAGGGGCATAGACGATATAGTCTACGCTTTCCGGCGCGGCCTCTTGCACCAGATCGGCGGCAACGCCCGCCGTGGCCAGCGCTGCCATCAGCGGGTCGCGATAGCGCTCCCAATTGCCGGGGCCTGCGGCCATGAGAATGGTAAGGGTCATGCGGCGCCTCCGTTCGTCCTGGCGGGACGCTAGGCGAGAGCGCGACGATAGGAAAGCCCGGAACGACTTACCTCAACCTGTGCACAATCGCGCTTTGCACCAGACCGAAGGCCAACATGATGACGAGCGTGGCCGAGCCGCCATAGCTGAGCAGCGGCAAGGGCACCCCGACGACCGGGGCCATGCCCATGACCATGGCCAGGTTGATGACTAGATACAGGAAGAAGTTCACGGCCACCCCGATGATCAGCAACTGGCTGAACCGGTCCCGGTTCTGGATGACGGCGACGATCAGGAAGATCAGGATCAGCGCGTAAAGCACCAAAAGCGAGAAGGCCCCGACAAAGCCGAACTCTTCGGCCAGGGTGGTGAAGATGAAGTCGGTGTGCTTTTCGGGCAGGAAGTTCAGCCGGCTTTGCGTGCCCTGCATGAAGCCTTTGCCGGCCCAGCCGCCAGACCCCAGCGCGATCTTGGCCTGAATGATGTTATAGCCCGCGCCCAAGGGGTCAGCCGAGGGGTTCAGGAAGGTGTCGATCCGGGTATATTGGTAATTGTGCAGCAATTGCCATGGCGTGCCGCGCGTCAGGAACACGGCCGCCACGGCCGCAATCACCATGGCCAGCACTGCCCCGAAATACCACAGGCTGACGCCGGCCGCGAACATCACCGCCGCCCCCACCACCAGAAGCATGATCGAGGTGCCAAGGTTCGGCTGCATCAGAACCAGAATGGTCGGCGCGACGATCAGCGCCACCGGGATCAAGACCCAAAGCGGGCGCGAGATCTTCTTGTCGTCCAGCATGTCGTAATAGCTGGCCAGTGCCATGACCAGCGTGACCTTCATCAACTCGGACGGTTGCAACCGCATGAAGCCCAGATCGATCCAGCGCTGCGCCCCCATGCCGACCGAGCCGAAGAATTCGACGGCCAGCAGCAATAGCATCGACACGCCATAGGCAAAGCCCGACATGGACCGCCAGAACCAGATCGGCGTGAAGGCGACGATGAACATCACCACAAGCCCAAGCACATAGCGTTTCATCTGCGGCTCGGCCCAGACCTCCAGCCGACCGCCGGAAATGGAATAGAGCATCAGCCAGCCGATGGCCGCCACCGCCGTAACCACCAGAAGCAGCGCCCAGTTGAGCGCAAAGACCTTGGAAAATCCGGTCGGGGCGGTCTTGACGCGATATTCCAGAAAGCTCATGCCCGCAGCCCCCTCAGGTTTCCGAGGGGCCGGGATAGCGGCCGTCATCGTCGCGCAGCAGAAGCGAGCTGAGCAGGCTGTCCATCCGGCCGCGCTGATCGGCCGGATAGGCGTCAAGCGGCGGCACGGCACCGTAAAGGGCGCGCAAAAGCGCGTCGCGCGCAATAGGGGCGGCCGCCGTTGACCCGCCGCCGCCATGTTCCACCACCACCGACACCGCATAGCGCGGATTGTCATAGGGGGCATAGCCGACGAACAGCGCATGGTCGCGCCGGTTCCACGGCAGTTGATCGTTCGACATCACACCGCTGGCCCGTTCGGCGGCCGAGATGTTGCGTACCTGAGATGTGCCGCTCTTGCCCGCCATGCGCAACCCATCCGCCACGATGCGCGAGGACCGCGCGGTGCCGCCGGCCTCGTTCATCACCGCATCCATGCCGTGCAGGACCGCAGTCAGGTTCGAGGTGGACAGACCCAGCGGCTCGGCCGGTTCGACCGGGATTTCGCGGCCATCAATGGCGCGCACCAGCCGAGGCTTGACCGCGCGCCCCGAGGCCAGCCGCGCCGTCATCACCGCCAGTTGCAGGGGCGAGGACAAGACATAGCCTTGACCGATCGAGGCGTTGATCGTATCGCCGATGCGCCATTCGGCCTGATGACGCTCCATCTTCCAGCCCTTGTCGGGCATGTTGCCTTCGGTAATGGCCGACATTGGCAGATCATGGCGGATGCCAAGGCCCAGTCGGCGACCCATTTCGGCGATCTTGTCGATGCCGACCTTCAGCGCCACCTCGTAGTAATAAACGTCACAGCTTTCCGACAGGCTGCGCTCAAGATCCACCGCGCCATGACCGCCGCGCCGCCAGCAGTGGAACCTGCGCCCGCCCGATTCAAAATGCCCGGGGCAGCGGACGGTGGTCTCGGGGGTGATCACGCCTTCTTCCAGGGCCGCCAGCGCCGTGACCATCTTGAAGGTCGATCCGGGCGGATAGGCGCCCTGCACCGCCTTGTTGGCCAAGGGGCGGTGGTCATGGTCCATCAGATAGCGGAAATCGGTGTTGGAAATCCCGCGCACGAAAAGGTTGGGGTCGAACGAGGGCGAGGAGACGGCCGCGATAATGTCACCGTTGGTCACATCCATGACGATGCAAGAGGCGCTTTCCTCACCCAACCGGGCCTGGATGAAGTTCTGAACCCCTGCATCAATGGTCAGATGCACGTCGCTGCCCGCCTGGCCTTCGATCCGGTCCAGCTCGCGCATGACGCGGCCGATGTGGTTGACCTCGATCCGCTTGGTGCCAGCCGTGCCGCGCAGCGTATCTTCAAGCCAGCGTTCCACCCCGACCTTGCCGATCTGGAATTTCGGGATCTGAAGCACCGGATCGGGGTTTTCGACCCCTTCAAGGACCTTTTCCGATACCGGCCCGACATAGCCCAGAACATGGGCAAAATCGGCATCGCGCGGATAGACTCTGGACATGCCGGTTTCGGGCGTGACACCGGGCAGGGCCGGGGCGTTCAGCGCCACGCGCGAAAACTCTTCCCAGTTGAGCCGGTCCTTGACGGTGATCGGCACGAAAGAGCTGTTCTTCTTCAAGGCCTCCAGCGCATCGTCAAGATCGGACCGGGTCAGGGGAATGACATGGCTAAGCCGGTTCAGCACCGCCTCGACGTCGCCGGCATCCTCGCGCGTCATCACCACGCGGTAGTTCTGTTCATTCTCGGCCAGCACCTTGCCGTGACGGTCATGGATCACACCACGGATCGGCGGCAGGAGACGGATCGAGATGCGGTTTTCCTCGGCCAGCAGGCGGAACTGGTCGGCCTGCTCGATGCCGAGATAGCGCATGCGCGCGCCCAGGGCGACAAACATCGCCGCCATCCCCCCGCTAAGCAAAAGCGCCCGGCGGGTGACGCGGCGCGCGCTGGCCTCATTGTCGCGCGCAACCCGTTTCACAGCCGCCTCCCATATGCGTCCACCTCGCCCATGGCGGGTTTGTAAAGGTGCAGCACCGCGCGGGAAAGGAACACCACCAGCGGGTAACACAGGATTGACCAGATCACCTGCACCAGCGCAAAGCCGAAGGGCGGCTGCGGCAGAAGGACAAGGCCAAAGCCGATGCGATACAGGATCAGCATCGCCACCATCATCGCCGAAACCAAAAGCCATTCGACGCCGAAGTTCAGCTCGCGCGTCAAGGCCACCCGGCTGCGGATGAACTCCGAGGCGATGACGACAAGCGCGGTCCAAAGCCCCGGCGGACGCAAGAGCACGATATCCTCCAACAGGACCACGCCTGCAATCAGCAGGCTCGGCAGGTAATCGGGCCGCCGCATGGTCCAGGCGAAGATGATGCACAGCAACAGATCCGGGCCGGGCATATGGGCCAGCCAGTCCATCGCGCGACACCAGCCGTCCTGAGGGGCGCAGCTTGCCGTTTCAGGCAGCCCCATCGGCAAGAGACGCAGGAACAGGAACAAGAGCGCCAGCGCCACGAACAGCACCCGGTGCAGCCAGATGTCGCGGTTGGCAGGGTCAATCATTGGCCGCCCCTGCCGTCGAGGACGTGGCGCCGGGCCGCAGATTGGGCGGGGCAGGGGGGCCCTGCACTTCGGCCGGGTCAGGCGCTAGGAGCGCGCCCTGATCGGTGATCGTCTCAAGCGCGTGGCTGCGCAAGACGCGCAGGAATTCCAGCCGCTGATAATCGGCCGCCAAGGCGACGCGCAGCCGTTTGTCGGTGCCAAGCACCACCGATCCCACAAGAAGCCCGGCCGGGAAAACCCCGCCATCGCCCGACGAAAACACCTGATCGCCCGGCCGCACCTCGGAAAGGTCTTCAAGGAAATCAAGCGGGGGCAGATCGCCATTGTCCCCCGACAGAATGGAGCGCTGCCCCGAAGGTTGCACCACCACCGGCACGCGGCTGTTGGCATCGGTCAACAGGATCACCCGGCTGGTTTTTTCGCCCACCCCCGAGATACGGCCGACAAGGCCCAGCCCGTCCATGGTTGCCCAACCGTCGACGATGCCGTCGCGCGCGCCGACATTCAGCAGCACCGACTGACGGAACGGGCTGCCACTGTCTGCCATCACGACGCCGGTGACATGGGTCAGCCGCGGATCAAGCCGCACCTGATTGAGGTCAAGAAGCCGCGCGTTCTTCTGTTCGAGCTGCAGCGCCGCCTCTTTCCACTGCTTCATCTGCTTCAGCTCTTCGCGCAGCTGCTGGTTCTGGGCCAGAAGCCGTTGGTAGGACTGAAAATTGTCCATTACATCTGCCGCCCAGGTGACCGGCGCCATCGCCCATTGCATCGAGGGCACAAAGCGGTCGATGAGCGCCGCGCGGAACCGTTCGACGCGCGGGCTGTCGATGCGCCAGAGCGCAAAGGCCCCGATCAGCGCTAACACCAGAAGGCCCACAAGCACCCGGCGCAGCGGGCGGTGGAATTCTTCGGGATCGGTCGTGTTGCGGGCCATGGGTGCCTGATCTGCTACGGGATCCTAGCGGAAGCCGCCGGGGGTTTTGCACCCCCGGACCCCCGCAGGGTATTTAGGCCAAGATGAAACACAATTGAAATCAAATCATGCGGCCCAAGACGCGGCCAGGGGGCTTGGACGCTGCCTTTTGGCAGATCAGCTGTCGTAATCGATGACGTGGCTGAGCTGCTTTTCGTATTCGAGCGCCTTGCCGGTGCCGACCGCGACACAGTTCAAGGGCTCATTGGCGACCGAGATGGACAGCCCGGTCTGTTCGCGAAGCGAAAGATCCAGATCACCCAGAAGCGCGCCACCGCCCGTCAGCATGACGCCGCGGTCGACGATATCGGCGGCCAGATCGGGGGGCGTGGTTTCCAAGGCCTGCATCACCGCGTCGCAGATCTGCTGCACGGGTTCGGAAAGCGCCTCGGCGACCTGGGCCTGGTTGATCTCGGTTTCCTTCGGTACGCCGTTCAACAGGTCGCGGCCGCGGATTGTCATGGAAAGCCCGCGCCCGTCATCGGGCATGCGCGCCGTGCCGATCGAGGTCTTGATGCGTTCGGCGGTGCTTTCGCCGATGAGCAGGTTCTGGTGGCGGCGCAGGTAGCTGATGATCGCCTCATCCATGCGGTCGCCGCCGACGCGGACCGAGCGGGCGTAGACGATGTCGCCCAGCGACAGGACAGCGACTTCGGTGGTACCGCCGCCGATATCCACGACCATGTTGCCGGTAGGGTCGGTGATCGGCATGCCGGCGCCGATGGCCGCGGCAATCGGTTCGGCAATCAGGCCCGCGCGGCGAGCGCCTGCGGACAGCACCGACTGGCGGATGGCGCGCTTTTCAACCGGAGTCGCGCCGTGCGGCACGCAGACGATGATCTTCGGCTTGGCGAAGGTGGTGCGTTTGTGGACCTTGCGGATGAAGTGCTTGATCATCTGCTCGGCACTGTCGAAGTCCGCAATCACCCCGTCGCGCAACGGGCGGATCGCCTCGATCGTGCCGGGGGTGCGGCCCAGCATCAGCTTGGCATCCTCGCCCACCGCCAGAACCTGCTTCTTGCCGTCCTTGACGTGATAGGCCACGACCGAGGGTTCGTTCAGCACGATCCCCTTGCCGCGCATGTAGACCAGTGTGTTGGCCGTGCCGAGGTCGATGGCCATGTCGGACGAAAAGAGGCCGTTGAGAAGAGACATGCAGGTCTGGTCCTTGATCCGCGAACAAAATAAATGGCCCGCGACTCATGCGCAAGAGGCAGGATCTTTGGTATAGGCTGTGAGGCAGGAAAGGGGAAGGGCCGCAAGGGCGGCTGGCGCTAATCCGCCCGAATGACCACTGCTTTATGAAAAGCTACATTTTTCTGCCATCTGATGCCGAAAATCGCGTCCATGCTTGTCTTTTTCCAACAATAGCCGGTCTTGCCCAAGCGCGTGGTCAGTCCGAAATTTCGGGTTCGACCAAAGCCGCAAGTTTGGTCAGAGAGTCCTGCCAGCCAAGAATGCAGGCTGCCAGCGGGATCATGTCGGGGATGCCTTCCTGCGTGATTTGCACATCGGTGCCGCAGATGACCTCGGCCAGATCGATGGTCATCTGCATCTCGCCGGGCATGGCCGGATCGTCGAAGCGGTTGGTGCGGCGGATCCGGCGACCTGGCTCCAGCTCCAGATAGCTGCCGCCAAAGCTGTGCGAATGACCGGTGGTGAAGTTGCGAAAGGACATGTGAAAGCCACCGCCCAGCGTGGCCTCCATCTGGTGCACCGTGGCGATGAAACCACGCGGTGGCAGCCAGGCGGCATAGGCGTCTGGCTCGGTGAAGGCGCGGTAGATCTTGCCCGGCGCGCAGGTGAAGACACGGTGCAGGCGGACGGTTCCGGGCATGGTCTGTCTCCGAAGGCGGCCGCGCCCCCCGCAAGGTGGCGCGGCCATGGGGGTTATTCCCCGTGATAGGTGATGGTCTTTACATCATCACCCGGCGCGGTTTTCTGCCGCCGTACGATCAGCTTGTTCAGCGCGTTGATATAGGCCTTGGTCGAGGCCACGATGGTATCGGTATCGGCAGACGAGCCGTTGACGATCCGCCCATCTTCTTGGAGGCGCACGGATACGGTGGCCTGCGCGTCGGTGCCCTCAGTGACGGCATGGACCTGATAGATCTCAAGCCGCGCCTTGTGCGGGAACAGCATCTTGACGCAGTTGAAGGCGGCATCGACCGGGCCGTCGCCCGTGGCGTCGATGTGGTGGTCCACCCCGTCGACCGACAGCACCATATCCGCCTCTTGCGGGCCTTCGGTGCCGCAGATCACCCGCAGCTTTTTCAGCTGCAGGAATTCATGCGCGTCATTGGTCTGCTCATCGGCGACCAGTGCGATCAGGTCGTCGTCATAGACTTCCTTCTTGCGGTCAGCCAGCGCCTTGAAGCGCACGAAGACATCGTTCAGCTGGTTGTCGGCCAGCTCATAGCCGAGTTCCTTCAGCTTGGCGCGCAGCGCCGCCCGGCCCGAATGCTTGCCCATGGCGATGTTCTTGGCCATCAGGCCAATGTCCGAGGGCTTCATGATCTCGAAGGTCTCGACGTTCTTCAAGACGCCGTCCTGATGGATGCCGCTTTCATGCAGGAAGGCGTTCTTGCCGACGATGGCCTTGTTGAACTGAACCGGAAAACCGGAAACCGACGAGACCCGGCGCGACAGGTTCATGATCTTGGTGGTATCAATGCCGGTCCGGTAAGGCATGATGTCATTGCGCACCTTCATCGCCATGACCACCTCTTCCAGCGCGGTGTTGCCCGCCCGTTCGCCCAACCCGTTGATCGTGCATTCGATCTGGCGCGCGCCCGCATCCACGGCGGCCAGCGCGTTGGCGGTGGCCATGCCAAGGTCATTGTGGCAATGGGTGGCAAAGATCACGCTGTCGGCGCCGGGAACCCGCTCCAACAGCATGGCAATCAGATCGGCACTTTCGCGCGGCGCGGTGTAGCCCACGGTATCGGGGATGTTGATCGTGGTGGCGCCGGCCTTGATGGCGATTTCCACCACCCGGCAGAGATAATCATGCTCGGTCCGCGTCGCATCCATCGCCGACCATTGCACGTTGTCACAGAGGTTGCGCGCATGGGTCACCGTTTCATGGATGCGCTCGGCCATTTCATCCATGGTCAGGTTCGGAATGGCACGGTGCAGGGGTGAGGTGCCAATGAAGGTGTGGATGCGCGGGGATTTCGCGTGTTTCACCGCTTCCCAGCAGCGGTCGATATCTTTCAAATTCGCGCGGGAAAGCCCGCAGATGGTCGAGTTTTTCGACCGCTTGGCAATCTCGCTCACCGCCGCGAAATCACCCTCTGATGCAATCGGGAACCCTGCCTCGATCACATCGACGCCCATTTCATCCAGCAGGCTGGCGATCTCCAGCTTTTCCTCATGGGTCATGGTGGCGCCGGGGGATTGTTCCCCATCGCGCAGGGTGGTGTCGAAAATGATGACTTGGGGCTGGTCGGTCTTGGTCATGGGGGAAATCCTTGCTTCGTGGCCTTTGTCCTTCGGGCGCTGGTCACCTCCGAGCGGTCGCGCCCAAGGGCACGCTCAGAGGCTGCTAAGAAGGAGAAGCCCACGCGGAAGCCCATTGGGACGCCGTGCCGTAAAAGCGGTCGGGGTCATGCCTGCAATGATGCGCTTCCGTGCCATGGCGCTGAACTATAGCCAGCCCACCCGTGAAGAAAAGAGGGCAAATCAAAAAACACCCAAAGTATTTGCCCTTCTTCAAATACTCGCGGCGGCGGCCCCGGCCTACCACGCCCCCCCGTCAGAAGGCCATTCCCGCAGCGAAGAGCGGGCGTCAGCCCGACGATGAGCGCCGCTTCCTCTTGACTTCACGCCGCCGCCCATGTGTATCGGCTGGAAACCACGCCAAGCCTCCTTAAGGGGACCGATGATGCACGCCTACCGCAGCCATACCTGCGCCGCCCTGAACACCGCCCATGTGGGCCAAGAGGTCCGCCTGTCGGGTTGGGTCCACCGGGTCCGCGACCATGGGGGTGTTCTCTTCATCGACCTGCGCGACCATTACGGCATCACGCAAGTCTTGGCCGACAGCGACAGCCCGGTCTTTGCGGCGATTGAAAAGATCCGCGCCGAATGGGTCATCTGCATCGACGGCAAGGTGAAGGCGCGCGACGCATCTTTGGTGAACCCCAAGCTCGCGACGGGCGAGATTGAGGTTTATGCCACCGGCCTAACGGTTCTGGGCGCGGTGGACGGCGATCTGCCGATGCCGGTCTTTGGTGACGTGGATTACCCCGAAGAAACCCGCCTGACCTACCGCTTCCTCGACCTGCGCCGCGACAAGCTGCACAACAACATGATGCTGCGGTCAAACGTGGTGCGGTCGATCCGCAACCGCATGTGGGCCCAAGGGTTCAACGAATTCCAGACCCCGATCATCACCGCATCTTCTCCCGAAGGCGCGCGCGATTTCCTCGTGCCGTCGCGTCTGCATCCGGGCAAGTTCTATGCCCTGCCGCAGGCCCCGCAGCAGTTCAAGCAGCTGATCATGGTGTCGGGCTTTGACCGCTATTTCCAGATCGCGCCCTGCTTCCGCGACGAAGACCCGCGCGCCGACCGCAGCCCGACCGACTTCTATCAGCTTGATATCGAGATGTCCTTTGTCACCCAGGACGATGTCTTTGCCGCCGTCCAGCCGGTGATCCAAGGCATTTTCAAGGAATTTGCCCCGGGCAAGAAGGTTTATTCCGACTGGGTGAAAATCCCCTATCGCGACAGCCTGAAATGGTATGGCTCTGACAAGCCCGACCTGAGGAACCCGATCAAGATGGCCGATGTGTCGGACCATTTCCGGGGTTCCGGCTTTGCGATTTTCGCGAAACTTCTGGAAACCGAAGGCAACGAGGTCCGCGCGATCCCTGCGCCCACCGGCGGCATCCGCAAGTTCGCCGACCGCATGAACGCCTTCGCCCAGAAAGAGGGCCTGCCGGGCATGGGCTATATCTTCTGGCGCAAGGCCGAGGATGGCACGACCGAGGCCGCAGGCCCGATTGCCAAGGCGCTGGGCGACGAGAAAACCGAAGCGATCCGCGTTGAACTGGGTCTGGCCGAGGGCGATGCGGTGTTCTTCCTGGGCGGCAAGCCCGAGGTTTTTGAATCCATCGCCGGCAAGGCCCGCAACGAGATTGGCCGCGAGTTGGGGCTGACTGAGCAAAACTGCTTCAAATTCGCCTGGATCGTCGATTTCCCGATGTATGAGAAAACCGATGAGGGCGGGATTGATTTCAGCCACAACCCATTCTCGATGCCGCAGGGGGGATTGGAGGCGCTGCAGGGCGATCCCTTGAAGGTCTATGCCTATCAGTATGACCTTGCCTGCAACGGCTATGAGCTGATCTCGGGCGGCATCCGCAACCATAAGCCCGAGATCATGTACAAAGCTTTTGAACTGGCCGGATACCCGAATTCCGAAGTGGACAAGCGTTTCGGCGGCATGGTCAAGGCCTTCAAATACGGCGCGCCCCCCCACGGCGGCTGTGCGGCGGGGATCGACCGGATCGTGATGCTTCTGGCCGATGAGGCCAATATCCGCGAAGTCATCATGTTCCCGATGAACCAGCGCGCCGAGGATCTGTTGATGGGTGCGCCGTCCGAGCCGATGCTGAAACAGCTGCGCGAACTCAACCTGCGGGTCGTTCCGAAAGAATAAGCGCGATTTTCCGCGCAAACATTGATGGGCAGGCTTTCCAGAACCGGAAAGCCTGCCCATATCTTTTCAAACGCATTGTTCCAAAGCCCTTTTGCACCCCGAGACCCGCATGACCCCCAGTGCCAGCCTTGCTGCGTTTCGTTTCGGCTATGGCCTGCCCTTGCCGGAGGGGGCCCCCGTCACCCCCGATGCCATGCTGGCCGCGCTTGCCGGACCGGATGAGGCGGCGCAGCGCTTTGCCATTCCGGGCTATGACTGGGTGCATCGCCATGTGGCCGATGTGGCGCGCCACAAACAGGCGGCGCGCGAAGACGCCGTGTTGCAGGCCCGGCTTGACGGGGTGGTGCAGGGGATTCAGGCGGCCGGGCTGATGGCGATGCGCGCCACGCTGGCTCGCGCCATCGCTGCGCCGGACGGCATGCGTGAAAGGCTGGTAGCCTTCTGGGCCGACCATTTCACCGTGGGCGCGGGCGGGCGCGAGGATGCGATCACGCCCTATGCCTTTGTCGAGGATGCCATTCGCCCGCACCTGACGGGGCGTTTTGCCGATATGCTGGTGGCGGTGGTGCGCCATCCGGGCATGCTGCGCTATCTCGATCAGACGCGCTCGGTCGGGCCGAAATCGCGCCGGGCCAAGCGGCGCGGTGGGGGGCTGAATGAAAACCTCGCGCGGGAACTTCTCGAACTGCACACGATGGGGGTCGGTGTGGCCTATACCCAGACCGACGTGCGCCAATTGGCGTTGTTGCTCACGGGCCTGACCTATGACGACCGGCGTGGCTTTTCCTATGATGACCGCATGGCCGAGCCGGGGCCGAAAACCGTTCTGGGCCACACCTATGATGGAAGGGGTGAGGCCCCCAATACGGGCATTCCTCGAAGATCTGGCGGTCCGCCCCGATACAGCGCGCCATATCGCGGGCAAACTTGCGGTGCATTTTCTGTCTGACACCCCCGCTCCGGCGGTGGTTGAGGCGATGGCTACGGCGTGGACAGCCTCGGGCGGTGATCTGATGCAGGTCTACACGGCACTTCTGCGCCATCCGGCGGCGCTTTCGGGGCCAGCGGCCAAGGCGCGCCAACCGTGGGACTTTCTGGCCGCCGCGCTGCGTGGTCTGGGATTTCGGGGCGAAGATGTGATGGGCTGGCCCGATGAGCGGCTGCGTGACGTGATGATCCTGCCGCTGCGCGCCATGGGGCAGGCGTGGAAATCGCCGCCCGGTCCCGACGGCTGGGGCGAGGCGATTGAAACTTGGATCACGCCGCAGGGTCTGGCCGAGCGGATCAGCTGGGCCATGCGCTGGCCGGCCGAACTTGCCGCGCCCTTGCCCGACCCGCAAGAGTTTGCGCAGCGCGTTCTGGGCGACCGGGCGGCCCCGGCCACGCTTTGGGCCTGCCTGCGTGCCGAAAACCGTGCCGAGGGGGTGGGCATCGTGCTGGCCAGCCCTGAATTCAACCGGAGGTGAACCGATGCTGGATCGCAGAAGCCTGCTTCGCGGATTGGGGGTCTTGGGCTGTTCGGCCGCCGCCCATCCGTTCCTGACAACCGTCACGCTGGCCGGGGCGGATGGCGGCGCGCCCTTGGGCGATCACCGGCTGGTCGTCATCATCCTGCGCGGGGCGATGGATGGGCTGGAGGTGCTGCGCCCCTGGGGCGAGCGCGGCTTTGCCGCCTATCGGCCAACCCTGGCTGCGACGGAAAGGCTTGATCTGGATGGGTTCTTTGGCCTGCATCTGGGGCTTTCGGGCCTGCATCCCTTTTGGCAATCGGGCGAATTGGCCTTCGTGCAAGCCACATCCACCCCCTACCGCGACAAGCGCAGCCATTTCGACGGCCAGGACCTGCTGGAGGCCGGGACCAGCCCCGACCTGCCAAGCGCCCATCTGCGCGACGGCTGGCTGAACCGTATCCTGCAATTGGTGCCGGGGCTGACATCGGAAACCGCCTTTGCAGTGGGCCGCCAAGAGATGCGCATCCTGCGCGGGCCCGCCCCGGTGATGGATTGGTCGCCCGATACGGCGGTGAACCTGTCGCCCCAGGCGCAGCTTTTGCTGGAACAGGTCTACCAAGACGACTCCTTGTTCATGGCCGCCGCCGGCGAGGCGATGATGCTCAGCCGGCTTGACCTAGGTGATGAGATGGGCGGCTTGGCCATGGGCGGGGACGAGATGGGGTCCATGATGATGGCCCAGACCCCCACCCCCGCCTTGCGCGGCGCGCGGCTGGGCGAGGCGGACCGGGTGGCCGACTATGCCGCCGAACGGCTGCGCGGGTCCACGCGGATTGCCGCCTTTTCGCTGACGGGTTGGGACACGCACAAAGGGCAGGGCAAGGGCTTTGGCCGGGCGCTGGCGCGGTTGGAACGGTCGATCCTGCGGCTGAAATCGGGTCTGGGGCCCGATGTCTGGGGCAAGACCAAGGTTCTGGCCATGACCGAGTTCGGCCGCACGGTGGCCGAAAATGGCACCGGTGGCACCGATCATGGTACGGCGGGGGCGATGTTAGTGGCAGGTGGGGCCATTCGTGGCGGCAAGGTCTATGGCCGCTGGCCGGGGCTTGCAGAGGTTGATCTTTTCGAACGGCGCGATTTGATGCCCAACTCGGATGTGCGGGCCTGGGCCGCCCATGCCATCCGCGGGCTGTACGGCTTTGACCGGGGGCTTTTGCAGGACAAGGTGTTTCCGGGCCTTGATATGGGTGATGACCCGGGGCTGATCCTTTAGCGCCGGCCATTGCCAACGGCACCCGGCGGTCCCATAATGGGGCCAAAGGATGCCTACCATGACCCAAGATCCGCTTGGTCAGCCGCTTCCCGGCTGGACCCCGCCCCCCGCCCCCGATGGCGCGCCGATGGAGGGGCAGTTCGTCCGGCTGGAGCGGATGGACCCCGATACCCACGCCGCCGATCTGCATCGCGCCTATACCGGCCATGACCGGCTGTGGGACTATATGCCCTATGGTCCGTTTTCATCGTTTTCCGGGTATCACCGCTGGGCCAAGGAAACCGCCAGTGGCCAGGACCCGTTGTTTTATGTGCTGCGCGGCAAGGCGACGGGGCATTGCGGCGGCGTGGCAAGCTATTTGCGCATCACGCCTGCGTCGGGGTCGATCGAGGTGGGCCATATCTGCCTTGCCCCCGAAATCGCCCGCGGCCGGGTCTGGACCGAGGCGATGTTTCTGATGATGGAGTGGGCCTTTCGCGCCGGCTATCGGCGCTATGAGTGGAAGTGCAATGCGCTGAACATGGCCTCGCGCCGGGCAGCGCAGCGGCTGGGCTTCAGCTATGAAGGCATTTTCCGGCAGGCGACGGTGGTCAAGGGGCGCAACCGCGATACCGCCTGGTTTGCGGTGATCGACGCCGAATGGCCCGCCCTGAGCGAGGCCTATGCCGCCTGGCTCTCGCCACGCAATTTCGATGCGGCTGGGCGCCAGAAGGAACGGCTGTCCGATCTGACGCGCCTTGTGCGGGTGGCCGAGGACCCCGGCCTGCGCTGAGGCATCCCGCGCGGGCCCGTCTCATCGTCGGCTTCGCCGCTCTTCGACGGGTTCCGGCCGGCTTGTCTGCTGCGAGAGGCCGAAGGCGTTCGGGGCGGGGCCCCAAAGGCCCAAGCCGTCAAGGCTGCGCCGGGCCGCGCGTTTCATCGTCAGCCTTGTCGCGCCTCAATGGGCTTGGTCCGGGCATCCCGACGAGACGCCAGAGGCGTCCGAGGAGGGGGCTTACCTTGCCCCCGCGACCGGGCTTGCGGGCCTGAGGCGCGCCGCAAGCAGGTGGCGCAGCCGGTCAAGCCCCGGTCCTTCGCCGCTAAGCCGGGCCGCTTCAGCCAGTGTTGGATCATTGGCATGCGCCGCGATCCCGGCAAGGAAGGCGCTGACATAGCGCTGCCGCTCTGGCCCCGGTTCCCCTTTCAGCGCATCGGCGGCAAAGGCCAGATTGTCGCGCAAGGCCAGTGGGTCGGGCATCAGGTTTTGACCGCCGACGATGGGGGGCGGGTGAATGTCCAGCTCGGGCAAGAGGGGGCGCAGAACCCGGCACAGCTGCGCCATGTTTTCCAGCGGTTTGTCCAGAAACCCATCCGCCCCCGCCGCCAGCGCCAGCCCCCGCCCCTCTGGCGTGCCCGAGGTGCCCATGACCACGGCCGGACGGCGCGGGCCCCGCACCAGATCGCGGATCAGCGTATCACCCCGCCCATCCTGCAGGCCCAGATCGACCAGCACCACATCGGGGCGATAGACGCGCAGGTGATCGCGCGCCGCCGCCATGATTTCGGCCGGTCTGAGCCGCGCGCCTGCGCGCCGCGCGATCAGGCGCAGCGCCTCACAGGCAAAGCGGCTGTCTTCGACGGCCAGAATGGTGACGCCCTGCAAGGGCAATTCGCGCAGCCAGCCGTCTTTTGCCCGCTGCTCGGCCCCCGTTAGTTGGCCGGAAAAGGGCCCGGCCGACAGCGAAAGTCGGGGCGGGCTGCGATCGGGTGGGGGGGGTGACTGGGGCGGCATGGCAAACCTTGGCAAAGGGCGGGTCAGGCAGGCCTCCAGTCAAGCACGGCTTCCCTAACGTGGGGTAAACCCGCATGGCCCGCCGGCCTGCGGCACGGCTTTTTTGTCACCTGCGACCACCCGGCCTCTTGCCCCAGGGCTGCGGCATGCCCATAACCCCTGCAACCGCCGGCCAAGGAGCCCAAGAGATGATCGGACGTCTGAACCATGTTGCCATCGCCGTGCCCGATCTCGAGGCCGCCGCGGCGCAGTATCGCACCACGCTTGGCGCCAAGGTGAACCCGCCCCGGGACGAGCCTGACCATGGCGTGACGGTCGTTTTCATCGAGCTGCCCAACACCAAGATCGAGCTTCTCTATCCCTTGGGCGAGAACAGCCCGATCCAGGGCTTTCTGGAAAAGAACCCGTCGGGCGGCATCCATCACATCTGCTATGAGGTCGAGGATATCCTGGCCGCGCGCGACCATCTGAAAGCCTCGGGCGCGCGGGTTCTGGGCAGTGGAGAGCCCAAGATCGGTGCGCATGGCAAGCCGGTCCTCTTCCTGCACCCCAAGGATTTCAACGGCTGCCTTGTCGAATTGGAGCAGGTATGAGCATTACAACCACCGCCGTTCTTTTTGCCGTCACCTGGTTCATGGTGTTCTTCTGCGTCTTGCCCTTGCGCTTCAAAAGCCAAGCAGATCATGGTGCGGTGACACCCGGCACCCCAGCTTCGGCCCCTGAAGAGGCTATGGTTGGAAAGAAAGCCAAGATCACCACCGTGGTTGCCGCTGTGGTCTTCGCCGGGCTTTACTGGACCATTACATCGGAGCTGATCACGCGGCACAATATGGATGTTTTTGGCATCCTGAACTAACCCCGCGCCATCATGCGATGGACAAGGTGGGTAAAGGTCGCTACCCCCAGAACCGGGATCACGAGATTGAGCAAGGGCACCGAAAGCGGCGCGGCCATCAGGATGCCCGCCAGCCAGATCCGCCCCGAATGACGCTGACGCAGCGCCTTGGCCGCCTCGCGCCCCAGTCGCCGCGAGGCGACCAGGGTGAAGTATTCCCGCCCTAAAAGCCAGCCGTTCACCGCCCAGAACACCACCGGCACGAAGGGGCCGGCAAAGACATACAGCACCAGCGCCAGCGCATTGGCCGAAATCACCAGGCCAAGGAAGTTCAAGGATTGCACCAGGCTATCGCCCAGCCTGACCGGGGTCACCGGCGGCAGGCCGGGGTAATGGCGGTCCTCGACCGCATCGGCGATGTCTTCCAGAAAGAGCCCCGAAAAAGCTGAGGCGACCGGCACCATCAGAAAGACCGACAGGCCCAATATCAGCAGAAGCGATCCCCAGCCCAGAAGCGTGTCGATCCCGGTGCTAGGGCCGATGAAGGGGATCTCAAGGCTGCCGGGCGCAAAGCTGTCGATCAGCACCAGAAATCCCGCATAGACCGCGGCCAGAAGCCCCAGCGCCAGAAGGATGCCCAAGCCCATCACCCGGCGGAAACGCGCGTCCCCGATCTGGCCAAGTGCCATGAAAAAGCTGGAAAAGATCACGCAAGCCCCCATTGCACCACGCGCGCAAGGTCCGGGCGTGGGCGTTCGGGGGCAGGGGCGCCGGGCGTGCCGATGTGGATGATGCCTGCAACCGTTTCAGCCGGTGTGCAGCCAAAGGCCTCGGCGCAGAAGGGGGGGTCATGCGACACCCAGCCGGTCAGCCAATTGGCCCCCCATCCGGCGGCACTGGCGGCATTGACCAGCCCCAGACACAGCGCGCCTGCCGACAAAAGCTGTTCGGCGCGCGGGATCTTCGGCACCTCTTGCGGCGACGAGATCACCACCACTGCAAGCCCGCCACGATCAAACTGGCCGCGCCCCTTGTCGATCTTCTCGGCATCCCCCCCCAGCGCGCGCGCCCGCGCCTCGGCCAGATCGGCCAGCCGCGCCATGTCGGGCCGCGTCAGAACGATCAGCCGCCACGGCTCCAGCTTGCCATGGTCGGGCACCCGCAGCGCGGCTGTCAGAATCGGCTCCAGCTCGGCCCGGCTTGGCACGGGTCCGGCAAAGAGCTTGGCCGGTTGCGACTGGCGGCGGGCAAGGAAATCAAGGGCGGCAGGGTTGGGCTGGGGCATGGGTATCTCCGGTTTGCCCAAGGTGTCCGGCAAAGGGCGGGGCGGGTCAAGCCTGCGCCGCGTGGCAAGGCTTGCATTCGCCGCCCGGTCGGGGGAAACATGGTGCCATGGACAAGGGGGCTTGGGCAGATCTGGCGGTGGCGGGGGCAGAATTTGCCCTGAGCGTGACCCCACGCGCCCGGCGTGAGGCGATCAGCCGCGACGAAACCGGCATCCGGGTGACGGTGCTTGCCCCACCCGAAGAGGGCCGCGCCAATGCCGCCGTGCAGGCGCTTCTGGCCCATGCGCTGGGCGTTGCCAAGTCGCGTCTTGTCTTGGTGCATGGGGCCACATCGCGCGACAAGCTGTTTCGGCTGGAACCCTAAAGCGCGGCCTTCAGGCCTTTTTCTCGATCCGGTAGCTGCCTTCGGGCAGATCGAGCGCGGCGGCCAGATCGCGCAACTGCGCCATGGACAGGGTAATCACCAAAGGCTCATCCGTCATGTCATCGACCTGCCGGATCACCACGCAATCTTCAAACGCCTCGATGATCACATCTTCTTGTAAGGGCATGTCGGGATCGCCCTCATCGACAAGGGTGATCACGGTGGCGTCGAATTCGTGCTCGATGGTGAACATGGGGGAATGGTAGGCGGTGCGGGGCCGCAGGGCAAGCGATTGCACCCCGGCGCGGTCAGATTTCCGTGAGGGGCTGGTGGCGCGCCGGGTGGGGCTGCTAGATGAGGGCAGGGCGGCAAAAGGTGGGGCAGGTCATGGCGACAAGACGGTGGGGCATGATGCTGGTCATGCTGGCGGGGCTTCAGGGCTGCGTGCAGCCGATGCCTGCGCCCGTGCCACCTCAGCCGCTGCCGGTTGGCACGTCGACGCCGCTTCTGCCTGTCGAAGAGGCGGCCGAGAATTTCGTCGCCGTTGTCGCCCGCGTGAAGCCGGTGGCCGAGGATTATTGCCGCAGCCTGCGCCGCCTGGCCAATTGCGATTTCCAGATCGTGATCGACGACCGGCCGGGTCAGCCTGCCAATGCCTTTCAGACCGTGGACCGCACGGGCCGGCCCATTCTGGCCTTTACCGTTCCCTTGATCCGCGACGCGCGCAACCGTGACGAGCTGGCCTTTGTCCTGGGCCATGAGGCGGCCCATCACATCGCAGGCCATCTGCCGCGCCAGCAAAGCACGGCGGTTGCCGGTGCGGTTCTGGGTGGCATCCTTGCCCAGATGAGCGGCGGTGGCGAACAGGCGATTGCCAGCGCGCAAGAGTTCGGCGCCTTCGTCGGCGCGCGGCAATACTCCAAGGAGTTTGAACTGGAGGCCGACATGCTGGGCGCCGAGATTGCCTATGTCGCAGGCTTTGACCCCCGGGTCGGGGCGGCCTTCTTTGACCGCATCCCCGATCCGGGCGATCAGTTCCTGGGCAGCCACCCCGCAAATTCGGACCGCAAGCGCGTGGTGGCCGAGACTGTGGCGCGTCTGGGCGGCTGAGCGTATCCCCGCCTGCCGCTGACCGGATTTGACCTGCGTCAAGGCAAGGCCCGCCCCGCCCCGGCACCATGGGCCAAAGCGACATCGCAAAGGGGCCTGTCATGTTTGCCCATCCTCAAGCACCCCGGGCCTGGGGCTTTACCCGCGGCATGGCGCGGGTGATCGGCTGTTCACTGACCGATGCGGTGGTGGATGGCTGGCTAAGCCGGGAAGAGCTGGGCGATCTGGTCGAGGTCTGCCGCAGCTGCGGGCAGACCCGGCAATGCACCGATTGGCTGGCCCGCACGGTCGAGGCGCAAAGCCTTCCCGCCTTCTGCCCCAACGCCGCAGCGCTTTCGGCGCTGAAACCCTAATCTTCCCCGTCCAGGCCCGCGGCCTGCACGGCGATGGCGGCGGCATGGGCCGCCTCGCAGGCGGCCTGGGCCGCCGCAATTGCAGGGTCCGCCATCAGATCGGCGATCAATGCGTCAACCTGTGGATCATAGTGGCTGATCGAGGTTTCCCGGTGGCCGCGCCCGGCGCGCAGGGCGAAATACTCCATGGTGTGGCGGTTGTTCTTCGCCGCCGCCTCTGGCTCGGCCTTGGCTGCCGCCCCGCGCCCCCGGGCCTGCCGCAACAGATAGCTGTCCAGCGTCTTGATCAATAATGGTTATACTGGGCCAGCCGATAGCCCACCTGCTCCTTCGGGATATGGCGGAACTTGTCGCCAAGGGGCGTGCCGGGCTCCAGCGCATAGCTGCCGCCGGTCTGGGCGCAAAACACCTGCAGCGCCGTCTTGCCCTTGTAGCCCACCATGTGATGGTTGTGAATGCCGCGAAAGCGGGCGGGGTCGCGGGTCAGCGTCTTGACCGCCTGATTGGCGCGGTGGGTTTTGCCCAGGGCCATGGGAAAGGCGCGCGTCACCGGGCCCGGCTCCCAATGGGTTTGCGGCAGGTCGGAAAAGCTGCGGGCGCTTAGCGCGATGATATCGGCCTGTCCGGCCCGCGCGGTCAGATCCTGGACCCGGTGCGCGCCGATATGGACATTCAGGAATTCGTCGGTGACCAGCATCATCAGCCATTCGGCCCGGTCGATGGGATGGGCAGCACGGATGCGGACGTAACCCGCGTGCTGGGGAATGGTGCCGGGGCTCACCTCGTTCGGGACATGCCCGATCACACCCGCACGGTCGAGCGCGGCCAAAAGCACGTCGGATCCGTCGCTGCAATCGTTCGAGGCGACATAGATCGCGTCAAAACCCAGCACCTTGTGATGCGCGACCCATTCCAGGATGAAGGGCCTTCGTTCTTGAGCGCGGAAATC
>Ga0194133_10001555_pt1 | contig 39185 bp, 58 predicted proteins | sample TA2KigOf40mmetaG_FD_155448 | JGI IMG/M metagenome (GOLD analysis project Ga0194133, IMG submission 155448) | Freshwater microbial communities from Lake Tanganyika, Tanzania - TA2015055 Kigoma Offshore 40m | ecosystem: Environmental > Aquatic > Freshwater > Lake | place: Tanzania: Lake...
TATTGCTGCTCAGACTGGTACAGGTACCACCTTTGTGATGCAAGCCAGCCCAACGCTTACTACTCCAACATTGGGTGTGGCTACTGCTACCAGCATCAATGGCACATCTATCCCATCTAGCAAGACCCTAGTTGCTACCGACTCTACTCAGTATGTAGTACCTAGCCAAACAGGAAATGCCGGTAAGTTCTTAACTACTGATGGCACTACATCTTCCTGGGATTCTGCAGTTACTCCAACAGGCAGCCAGACCCTAACCAATAAAACTTTAACCTCACCGGTCTTGGGCGGAACAACTACAACTGCTTCAGGCAATTTAGTAGTAGAGCCTGCTACATTTATTCTTGAAGTAAAAGGTGGCGGTGCAACCGTTGGGCAAATTCAACTTAACTGTCCTGTAAACAGTCATGGGCAGAAGATTGCTTCTCAGCCCCACGCTCAGGAAGCATCAAACACCTTGACTTTGCCAGGTGGCAATACAATTGGTAATAATGATGCCATCCTTGTTTCTGATACCGGAACACAAACGCTTACCAATAAGACCATTAATGGTTCTAGCAATACTATTACAAATGTTTCCTTAACATCTGGCGTAACTGGAACACTACCAATTGCTAATGGTGGTACTGGTCAGACAACAGCGTCTAATGCAATCAACGCTCTTGTTCCTAGCCAGGCTTCTAATAGTGGTAAGTATCTTACAACCGATGGTTCTGCAGTTTCTTGGGGAACCGTAGATGCACTACCAAACCAGGCTGGAAACTCAGGCAAGTATCTCACTACGAACGGAACTTCTGCTTCGTGGGCTTCAATCACAACCGACCCAACACCAACCGTATTTCTCTTGATGGGAGCATAATAAATGCCAGTAGCATATAAAATCCTAGGTCGCAAGGCTGCAGCAGCCACGACAGAGGAAACGCTTTATACAGTACCCGCGGCAACGCAAACAATTGTTTCTACAATTGTTGTAGCAAACATTTCTTCTTCTGCCCGTACATACCGTATTGCAGTAAAGCAAGGAACTGGAACTTCAATAGCAAACGAACACTACCTTGCCTACGATGTAGCAATTGCAGCAAATGACTCAACGGCGCTTACGCTAGGTATTACGCTAGATGCAAACAACACCATCAGCGTGTATGCCTCGGCAGCATCTTCGTTGACCTTCACCGCATTCGGCTCGGAACTATCGTAATATGTCAACCAGTAGGCTATCTACTCTCTCATTAAAGAATGGACTGCCTAAGTCCAATAACATTTGGGATGGCATTACCGGATTCTTTGAGTCTATTGCTACTATTACTGTAACTTCAAATCAGTCCAATGTTGATTTCTTAAACATACCATCAACATATACTCATTTGCAGATACGGGGAATATCCCGCAGTAATTACTCAACGGGAAACTATGTCTCTACTGGTATTAGATTTAACTCTGATGCTAGTAGTCTTTATGCAGCACACTATCTTATAGGTAACGGAGCAAGTGCCAGTGTGTATGGGTGGCAAAATGAAAATAGAATTTATGGCTCTTTTTCTCCATCAGCAAATGCTATATCAAGTAATTTTTCACCATTTATTATAGATATATTAGATTATGCAAATACAAATAAATTCAAAACAACACGAACACTCAATGGCTATGACAATAACAATACTGGTTCTACGGATTTTAACAAAGGAATAGTTGGAATATCATCTGGTTTATGGCGTAGCACTAACGCTATTACAAGCGTAAGATTGTTACCACCAGATTCTTACTACTGGGTTCCATATACTACTTTTGCACTCTACGGGATTAGGAGTTTCTAGTGCCAGCCACTTATGATAAGATTGCAAGCAATACTTTAAGTACCGCTCAATCAACAGTTACTTTTTATAGCATAAGTGGGAGTTATACTGATTTAGTGTGTATTGTAAATGGCAGAACTACTGCTGATGGAATATATGTAAACTTAAGATTGAATAATGATACTAGTAATACGCTATCTGCTACACGTTTAACAGGTAGCGGTTCTGCTGCTGCATCAAGCCGTGTTTTTAATAGCAATCTTTTAACCCTTACACCTAATGCGGCGTGGGATAGTGTAAGTCCTTGTTCAACAATTATTAACATACAAAACTACAGCAACACAACAACTCATAAAAGTATATTAGTAAGAAGCAATGTTGAACGTGGAGCATACGGAGAGGTGTCTGCAATAGTAGGAAGGTGGGCATCTACTGCAGCAGTAGATAGGGTAGATTTTATTACTGGAAGTTCTACATTTTTAGCCGGTACAACTTTTACTATTTACGGAATTAAGGCGGCATAATGGCAGCAATACATCCTATATCCACCATTACTGTTGGTTCAGGCATGAGTGCGGCTCTTGATTTTAATCCTATTCCATCTACCTATACTGATTTACTTATTGTTCTTTCAACAAGAGATGGTAGCACTACTGCTGGCTTTAATAGCCCAACCATTAAATTTAACAATTCCTCAGCAAATTATAATTTTAAGTATTTAGGTTTTGCTGCCGGTGGAGAAGTTTCTTACAATTATTCAATTTTTGGAATTAATATTTTAGGGTATCAACCCGGTAGTGGTTCACTTGCCAATTGTTTTATGAATACTTCTATATATATTCCAAATTATACTAGCAGTAATTATAAATCTATTTTTATTGATAATGTTTATTCATTAAATGCTACGGCAACTAATGTTTACTGGGGATGTTCTGCTGGATTATGGTCGCAAACGGCAGCAATAAATCAATTTACAATTTCTGCTGGTTCTTTTGCTCAACACTCAACCGCAACGCTTTACGGAATCAAGTAGGGAGAATCATGGGAGTACGTAAACTTTCTACTGCATCTATTAAAAGCAACAACAAGTCAACTAAGTTCTGGGATGGCAATGTTGGCACCTTTGAGTCTATTGCTACATTTTATTTAACATCACCAGCCGGTTCTGTAACATTTTCTAGTATACCAACCGCATATAAACATTTACAAATTAGAATTATTAGTGAAAATATTGGTGGTTCTAACTATAATTTTATGAGATTTAATTCAGATACTGCCAGTAATTATTATAATCACTTTACTTTTTCAGTTGGTTCTTCTACACCTTCAGGTTCTTATCTCAATTCTTCTTCTCTATATACTGGCCAAAGTTTTGCTGGTGATAATACATATTGGGGTGTTTCAATTACAGATATACTTGATTATAACGACACTAATAAATACAAAACAATTAAAACCGTTAGTGGCGAATCACAAAATGGAAGTGGACTTGTTTTGATAATTTCCGGTTATTGGTCCAACACCAACGCAATTACATCCATTGAGTTTAAGCCTCAATTGGGCGGAAATTTTAGAACAAATTCAAGATTTGCTTTATACGGAATTAGGGGTGTTTAATGCCAGCAACTTATGAATTAATACAAACAACAACTACAACAACAAGTTCTGCTGGAATTACTTTTGATAACATAAGTTCTAATTTTACTGATTTAAGAATAATAATAACTCCAATTTCTGTTGTTGCTAGCAATTATTTTTATTTAAGATTTAATAATGACGCTTTTAGTAATTATTCTTTTAATGAAATTTACACAAATGGCAGTGGTGCTTTTGGTTATCAAAGTGGTGTTACTACTTTTATAGGTGTCCTTTTTTATACAACCTTTGGAACAGACTCTAACAATGGTTATATGTGTGCTATAGATATATTTGATTATTCTAATGCAACTTCTTATAAAAATATTATATCAAGAGCCTCAGCAGTAACAGATCCTAATTATCCTGGAACAGAACTTACGGCTGGTGGTTGGTTCAATACAGCAGCAATTACAAGAATAGATTTGGTTTCTGCTAGTACAAATAATCTTGGTTCTGGAACTGTTGCAAGTCTTTACGGAATTAAGGCGGCATAAATGGCTAGCATGTATCCAATTCAAAATGTTACAGTTGGTTCTACTGCAAGCACAACAATTGATTTTACGTCTATACCTAACAATTATACAGATTTAATGTTGCTTTGTTCTTTAAGAACAAATTCTGGAGGGGCTAGTAGTTCAGTTACACTACGATTTAACTCAGACACTGGAACAAATTATAAAGACAAATCTTTATACGGCAGCGGAGTGGTTGTTTTCGTTGGTAGTGATATCTATGGAACTGATGAGATATACTCTGGAGAGGCTTCTGGTGATACATCTCTTTTTTCTGTTACAAAAGTTTATATTCCTAATTATGCCGGAAACAAATATAAAGTTGTTCAAATAGAATCAGGGCAAGAAGATAATCAAACAACTGCTTATACTTTTCTGGGTTGTGGTGTTTGGAAAAATACAGCAGCAATAACTTCTATTTCTTTTAGAATCACTTCTGCTGGTGCTGGTTTTCCTCAATACTCAACAGCAACATTATACGGCATCAAATAACTAAGGAGAAACAATGTCAAGACCAACCAAGATAGTAGTGGATTGCACTACTGGAGTAGAATCCATCCTTGAACTTACCGATGAGGAAATTGTTCAACTAGAAGCAGACCGAGTTGCGTATGAGGCAGAGATGGCTACACGTCAAGCAGCAGAAGAAGCCAAAGCAGCAACCAAAGCATCTGCTATTGCTAAATTGGCCGCACTCGGCTTGACCGAGGATGAAGCAAAAGCCATCGCTGGCTAATGAGTCTACTTACCGGCGACTGCACTACCGAAGAACTCCCCTCGTGGGAGGATTTTGTTGACCCTATAGACGGGGATTATAAACCAAAGGAGAAACGTGGCGGGTCGTGATATAACCGAAGGTCGTGGAGATAATTTAGGCCCAACTATTGATAACCCATCTCTTGGCCGTGCCATTGCCGTTGACTTAGGTATTGTATCTTCATCTGCAGTATGGCAAAACACATCTGTAGCATTTGATATAGCAATAGGTGGCGTACCATTTTTCTTTGCTATTAACGATCAACGCCCATACATTAGACAAACTGCACCATACAGCAAAGATAAGTTTGATAATAGTGTGGAGCCAGGTGAGCAATCACTTACTGGCTGGTGGCTAAGGAGCCAATCATCTTTTCATAATGGTACTGGTATTAAGTTTTATGACCCATCTGCTGGTGAGGTAGTAGCGCATAGATTTGCAGATAGTGAAAATGTAGATGTTTGGACTAAGGGACAGGTTACATTATTAAAACAAACCGCCAACTTAACTGGTGTTACCACCGGTACCTTTAAATTAATATCTATTAAAGATGGCGGTACCGATAAGATACTTGGTTGGCAAGTACCTACTGGTACGACCATAAAGAATTATACCGCTTCGGGTACTTCAGATACCTATACAAGTGTAACCAGTATTGCACAACCTCTAGATACTGCAATCTTAGATATTGTAACCGACGGCACGAATTTGTTTATTGCAGACAATGATCATATCTACACAGGCCCTATATCCACGCCTGCTGCTGGTTACTCACGCTACTATAACACCGGTAGTGATAAAGTAGTATTAGGTTGGGTAAAGCAAAGACTTGTAGCTGGTATTGGTACGTCTGTATATGAATTAACCGATGCTAAAGGTAGTACTCACAGCCTACCAGCAGCCCTATACACACACCCTGACTCTGGTTGGGAGTGGACATCTATCTCAGAAAGTCCTAAAGCAATTTATGCCGCCGGTTACTCTGGTGGCCAATCCGCAATCTATAAATTTGTATTAGACGCCTCTGGTACAATGCCAACTTTAGCTTCTGGTATTACTGCAGCCCAATTTCCCGCTGGTGAGTATGTTCACAATATAGAGCCTTACCTGGGTTATTTAATAATTGGCACCAATAAAGGTGTAAGAGTGGCCGAGGTTGAAGATGATGGTGGTTTAAGATACGGGCCACTAATCATTGAGGGCTCAAATATAGGATTGGATTTTGCGTTTAGAGATAGATTTGTATGGGTAACCGGTAATGTAAATGGCGATGCTGGATTGTATCGCATTGACCTGGGTGCAGAGATTGGGACTTTACGATTTGCTTGGGCCAATGATGCTTTCTTAGATGGCGCAACTGGTTATGCAACCACTGTAGCGTTTGTGGGTAATAGTGACCAAATAGCATTTACTACATCTGGTAGCAATGGTATTGCCATACAGTCAACTACCGTACTATCTTCATCTGGCTATCTTAAAACTGGTAATATTAGATATGGAACTTTAGAGCCTAAAAACTTTAAGCGTTTATTGGGTCGTGGTGATTTTACTTACGGCACATTATCACTTCAGACTGTTGATGAAGATAACACACCGTATGACCACATTACTTATGGTGATGGTGTAGAAGCGGTTGAGGTGACAACTAACCAGCCGGAAGATGCTCAAGAGTTTGTTGGATTTAAATTTTTATTTACCAGAGATACCGATGACACAACCAGGGGTCCTATATTTAAGGGCTATCAATCAAAGGCTACTATTGCTACACCAAGACAACGTGCAATGAGTTTTCCGGTTTACTGTTTTGATATTGAATCAGACAGGTTTAATGTGCAGGTAGGATACGAAGGCAGAGCCTTTGATAGAATACAGACATTAGAAAATGTAGAAGAAACTGGTGACATTGTTACCTTTCAAGATTTTACAACTGGAGAAACAAGACAAGTAGCAATAGAACAAATTTCATTTAATAGAGGAACACCACCAGATAGAGGGTTTTCTGGCTTTGGTGGTATTCTTACTATCACGCTTAGAACGGTATAATATATGACACTCGCCGACTGGGCTGCCTTAGCCGTATCTATCCTCACGCTTATTACTGGATTCTCAATGGCGATCAAATGGCTAGTAAAGCATTACCTCAATGAACTTAAGCCTAATGGGGGTACCAGTATGAAAGATTCAATTGATAGACTGGAACGTCAAGTTGAAAAAATTATGGATATCCTTATGGAGAGAAAATGATTCCATTAGCACGGGTTGCCCAACCGGCTGCCATTGCAATCCTGCGCCAAGCAACAGCCCTGAAACCGAAACGGAAGAAGGATTCGGATGGGCTGCTCCCATCTAAAGCACACATTGCAAAGAATCCAAATTCTGACCACAACTCGGGCTTTGCCTGTGACTTAACTCACGACCCAGCCAATGGTATTGATTGCCATGAGATCTTTGATAAATTCAAAGAGGATGGACGAGTAAAGTATCTAATCTTCAGCGGGAAAATCTGGTCTCCAGATAAAGGAGAGCGCAAATATGAGGGGTCTAACGGCCACTACAAGCATCTCCACGTATCCATAAAAGATACAACTGGAAACGATACCAGTCCTTGGTTTGCTTGGTTAGGTAAACCTAAAAAAGTTAACAAAATCAAGGCTCGTATGAAGAAACAACCTAAGAAGAAAGGATCTTCGTGAAGAAGAATCTCAACTTTAGGCAAGTTCTGATGGCTGTTACCGGGTTCCTTGTAACCTGGCAAGCCACGAACTTTGACCTCGACTATCGCGCAATCCTATCATCCATCATCGCCTCTGGCCTCGCGGGAGCTAGTCCGAAGAAGGCAAAAGAAGGTGCTGGAACGAAGTAGGAAAACTGGTACTTTGAGGCAACAAAAACCCCGGTTAGGATACCACCTAAGCCGGGGTCTTTTGTCGTCTCTACGGGGCGTATACGGCTTTTAACGGGCTGTTTTAGCCCCCTTACCCTTGACCAGTTCAAGGCGCTGGAGGATTAGGTCGTGCTCAGCCGAGATGCGCTTAGCGATACGCCTGTCCTTGAGGGTCCAGAAGAGGGAATTGACGAACTCTGCCACCGACAGTACAGCATAGGTTGTCAATAGTGACAACGTAATAGTATAATACAACTCGGTATTCATTTACTTCTCCTAACTTATAATTACTTATGATAATATATTATATAATTATTAATGTCAATAATATAATTATTGACATTATAATAATATAATTATATTATATATATATGATAATAATAAAAGACCTAAAGATACCCGAATATGTATCGTACTCAGCAATGAGTACGTATCTAACTTGTGGATATCAGTATTACCTATCAAGAGTACTAGATCTTGAGGAGAGACCTTCGGTCTGGTCTATTGGTGGTAGTGCTTTCCACTTAGCAGCAGAGAGGTGGGATAGGGATGGGCTTTGACCTGCAGAAGTATTGGGATGATGCGTGGGTCGAAGCACTAGGAGATACCGACATCTCGCTTGCACGAGTTGGTGGTCGTGCTACCAAGGCTAACCCTGACAAGGAAGATGCCAAGTGGTGGAACACCAACGGCCCAGAGTGGCTGAAGAACTATACGCAGTGGCGTGTTAAAAATCCTGCGTGGAAGATATGGAAAACCCCGGACGGGGAACCTGCAATAGAACTAGCAATCAATGTTAAAATTGCTGATGTTGAAGTCAAGATGATTATCGATAGGGTATTTGATGTTGATGGCACGTTAGTTGTCGTCGACCTAAAGACGGGCGCACGTCAGCCTACCAACCCATTGCAACTTGGGTTCTACAAGATAGGACTTGAGTTAAAGTATGGTGTTACTGTAAACCAGGGAGCCTACTACATGGCACGACAAAGTAGTACCGGAAATTTTATATCTCTTGATGCCTTTGATGTGCCACGAATTTCGTACATGATAAATATATTTGACAAAGCAAGACAGGCTCGCCTATTCTTGCCTAACACAAGCAGCTGTAACACAATGTGTGGCTTCACAGAAAACTGCCAATTTTACCCAGGAAAGATAGGATAACGTGGAAGATTACAAACTACAAGTCTCGTACAAGGTGGGACCAACGGGCGATATGATTAACGTCCGCGCTAATACTGCTGACGAACTGAGTGTTCTCATTGAAGGCGTTGGGGATTACTCACATCAAATTGCTGCTGTTGCTAAGTTGGTGCAAGGTGCGTACACTCTGCTCCCTTTAGCAACCTCGCCTTCAACTCCAGGCACAACGCCATCCACATCCTCCGCTCCAACCCAGGCGTCGCCAGCGTCAGGTGGATTACCAGAGGAAACGGTACACGACCGATACGGTAACGTGTGGGTTTACAACAAACCCGGTGCACCAACGTGTATTCGTGGGACAATGGTATTAAAGTCTGGTGTTAGCCAGGCAGGTAAACGATATAAGTGCTGGTCAGACCCAGCTTCTGGGCCTAAATGGTCTGGGGAAAAAGTTCCAAAAGAATCTTTGGCCCCGATTGTCTGGGCATAGTAAAGGGTTCCGGGTAGGGGACATGAAGGGTCGCATTCAACCACAAGACTGGGTGCGACTTTTCTTTTATGATGAGAAAGGATTAGGATGCGTACGCTTGTCAGATCGGTAGGACGTGCGTCCATTGGTGGTGAGCCTTTGCCTTCCTGCTTCAGGGCTTTTGAGTCAAATCAAATCATCATTAGACGTGCTGAAGTTTCTATGTTCGCTGCTACACCCGGGGCCGGTAAGTCTACGTTGGCATTAGCACTTGCGTTGAAGATGAAAGTCCCGACGCTTTACATAAGTGCTGATACCAACGCACATACTATGGCTATGCGTCTTGCTTCTATGATATCTGGCAAAAGTCAGAGCGATGTTGAGCATCTGATAAACACTGATGTTGGTTGGACTAAGGCTACACTAGCCAAATCCAGCCACATTGTGTGGTCGTTTGACTCAAGCCCTACGTTACAAGACGTTGATGAAGAGGTTCGTGCGTTTGAAGAACTATGGGGTTGCCCTCCGACGTGTATCATTGTAGATAACCTCATGGATGTAGCCACCGATGGTGGCGAAGAGTTTGCGTCTATGCGAGCGATTGTGAAGGAGTTGAAATACCTTGCTCGTGCAACCAACGCAGCGGTCATTGTATTACACCATACTTCCGAGGCTGTTGCGGGAACTCCCTGCCAACCACGCAGTGCTATACAAGGTAAGGTGGCTCAACTTCCAGCACTTATTTGCACCCTCGGTGTCGTTGGCACCTCAATGTGTGTTGCCCCAGTCAAGAACAGATATGGTAGAGCAGACGCTGCCGGGTCTCTGATGACCTGGGTTGCTTTTAATCCTGAATATATGTTCCTAGATGATATACCGGAGAATGTCTAATGCCAGTACCACAAGGTGAGATCACCACAACAGAGACCATGAGTAACCTAGTATCTGAACCATATGGAGTATTGAATGTTATACTCTGGGAGCAGTGGAGGGAAACTCTACCCAATGAGCCAAGCTATATGGCAAGCAAAATACTTAAAGCACTAACCGAACGTGGTTGGAAGTTGGTAAAGAATGAATAGCCAAGAACTTATTGCCGCTTTGAATAGCAAGTTAAAGTTACATCAAGAAGTACTAAAGGAAAATGCTACTGGTTTAGTTAAGTGTCCCAGTTGTGACAAACTTATTCGTAATCATGAGTATACCAAAGGATTGATTTATGCCTATCGAGATGTAATGAGTTTGGTGGCATACCATGACGAGCCGTAAATCACATAAACAAAGGGGAGCAAGATTTGAAACCGAAGTCAAAGATTATTTTCGTTCTCGCGGATATTCTGCAGAACGCTTGGCAAGGACTGGACGAAACGACGAAGGAGATGTTGTCGTACATGAAGATTTCCTCGGACAAACCGGAATCGTCGAAGCCAAAGCCCCCGGTCAATCGGGTCGCATTGACCTCTCTGGCTGGACAAAAGAAGCTCAGACGGAAGCTGGAAATTATGCGAAGGCAAGAGATATACAACCGGGTGAAATCCTCGCAGCGGTCATCATCAAAGCTAGAGGAAAAGCAGTAGAAGAATCTTACGTAGTTTTTAGGCTGGGTGATTTGTTTGAGTGACCTGCCATCTATCAAATTAGTATTGGAGCATTATGGAGCAAGTATTAAAAAATCATCTGGGCAGGTCAATCTCAAGTGTCCGTTCCATGACGATACACACCAGTCAGGTACGGCAAACCTCGACCGGCAAATATTTATATGTTTCGCATGCGGAGTATCTGGAAACAGTTTACAAATTATTGGAAGACAAGAGGGACTAGGTATACATGAAGCACTTAAGTTCTCAGAGGGCATTACTGGGGATGGCAGCGGAAAAGTACGCGGAGCATATCTCGCAGGCATACGACTACCTAAAAAACAGAGGCATTACTCAGGAAGCATCACGGCTGGCGCGATTAGGCGTAGTCGTGGAGCCTGAGCCGGGCCACGAAGCGTATGTTGGTAGGCTTGCTATTCCTTACATCACCAAGTCTGGTGTTGTCGATGTACGTTTTCGCTCTCTCAATCCTGCAGTTGAGCCTAAGTATATGGGCTTGACTGGAGCAGAGACACACATGTACAACGTGTTGGACATAGACAAAGCCGGAGATTATATTGGGGTGTGCGAAGGTGAGTTGGATACAATTACTTTATCTAGTTGTGTTGGCATTCCTTGCATCGGTGTCCCTGGCGCCAACAGTTGGAAGAAACATTATACTCGTATGCTTGCGGACTTTGAAAGGGTGTACGTGTTTGCCGATGGAGATCAACCTGGTACCGAATTCGCCAGGGGTCTTGCCAGAGAACTACCAGTTACGATTATACAATTGCCAGATGGGGAGGATGTAAACAGTGTCTATACAAAATATGGGTCAGAGTTCATCAGGGATAGAGCCAAACTTAATGGATGAAATGAATATATGCGGTGAATGTGGAGAAGTATTTGCTAACGCATTCGAAGCGGTCGATCACTACTGGCAGGCAGAAGAAATGCCAGGCAAGTTTGAACCACAGTTGCGTTTACCCGGCGATTATTCTCTTAAGCTTGGTACAATGCTCAGAGAAATATATGTTGCTGCTAAACGTAAAGATGTAGAACTCATCAAAGATATGACCGAATCTGCATACATGACCCTTTATCTATCTGCTACCGAGCCGGATTATGTAGAAGAATTCTTTCAAGAGAAGACGATATTCAAAGCCATGAAGGGTATTGATGGAGTACTGAAGGACATATTAGATGAACATAAAGAAGATGGAAGATGAGGAAATATGGCAGATTATAACCTACCTAAAAAATCACGGCCTGGCGATAGAGACGAATGGTATAAAACGTGGCACGAACTACCTTCTCGTAACGTTACGATTCCCGCTACTGACTTCGAGCGTTCAGTACGATCTATCTACAGAGAATTAGAAGAACTTCTTCTCAGTAAGCATAAAGACTACGGGTCACTCAACATCTCTGCTTCACCTGGCGGTGCCATCAATGGATTACGTGTACGCATGCACGACAAGTTGGCTCGTATCAATAATTTATACGACAAACCACAAGATCAACCAATGCATGAACCACTGGAAGACTCATTCAAAGATATTGCAAACTATGCAATCATCGGGCTTATGGTTCTCCGGGAAAAGTGGGATAAATGAAAACGATAGTATGCGTATCAGACTTACAAGTACCATATCATGATAAGCGCGCAGTAGATAATCTAGCCAAGTTTATAAGGGCTTTTAAACCCGACATGGTGGTGTCTGTCGGTGACGAGATGGACATGCAAACCATCAGTCGCTGGGCTAAAGGTACGCCATTGGAGTATGAACGTAGTATAGGCAAGGATAGGGATGCCACTGTTCGCGTGCTTGAGGACCTTCGGGTTGACCATATGATTCGCAGCAACCATACTGACCGTCTGTTTAACACAGTCATGTTGCGCTCGCCGGGGTTGCTTGGGTTGCCTGAGCTAAACCTAGAAACATTCCTTAAACTGGACGAACTTGGCATCAAGTACCACCGCAAACCATTCAACTTAGCTCCGGGTTGGATTCTCCTACATGGTGACGAAGGCAACGTCAGCCACACTGGTGGGCTTACGGCCCTTGGCTTGGCCAAGAAGGCTGGTGTTTCTGTTGTATGTGGGCATACACACCGACTGGGTCTTAGTCACTTCACACAGTCATACATGGGTGGCAAAGCACATACTGTGTGGGGCTTGGAGGTTGGCAATCTTATGGATTCTAAGAACGCACTGTATATCAAAGGTGGTCTTTTTTCGTGGCAGCAAGGCTTTGGCATCCTGTATGTTGATGGCAATACTGTTACTCCGTCCATCATTCCCATTAACAAAGATGGATCATTCTATGTACATGGGAAGCGTTGGGGATAACCATGAGTAACTTTAATGATGGAATGACAATGGATTGGGAACGCATACAAAAGTGGGAGTTTGTAGTTACTGCTGTCTCTTCTGATTATCATAAGAAATTTCCGATGGTAGAACTGGAAGATATCCGTCAGTCATTATATGAATGGTTTGTAGAACACCCCAATAAGTTAGATGAATGGGAATCTATCGGTGAGAAAGACGCTAAGAATCTAATCTATAGATCGCTTCGTAATCAAGCATTGGATTATTGTCAGTATTGGAAAGCCAAGAGCCTTGGCTATGAGAAGGGTGATTTATTTTACTACGAACCCGATATCGTAGAGGCTCTGTTGCCCTCTGTCATACGAGGGGAAATGACTGTGTTGCAAAAACTAAATTTAGGTAGACCCGGTAAACCATCTGCTCCATCTGAAGGCGGCAACCTTATGGTCATGCTCATTGAAATAGAGAGCGCCTATCATGCTCTTGAAAAAGAGGAAAAATTACTGCTTTTTTATAGGTACGGAGAGAGCATGGACTTTGATGAAATAGCCCGTACCATGAATGCTGGGTCACAAGATGCTGTGCGTATGAAGCACCGAAGAATAATCAAGAAACTCATAAAGAAAATCGGTGGGCTGAAGCCGTTTAAAGATAACGACACAGCCCAACCGACTGATGTGATAGAGGATTAATTAATCTTTTCCTCTATGAGTAGAAGCAGATAGGTCATGCCGATGCAGGCAGATACACCTACCATTATGCTTACCATATCACACCATATGGTACTGGGTCTTCGTGCTCAGCAGGGTCAGACCAAGTAGCCTCACTTAATTCTTGATAGAAGTATTCTTCTGGTGTCATGTCTGGGTTAACCTCGCTGAATCTACGTTCCTCTTCAGGCGTCAAGTCGTACAGTATCATCTTGCTCCGTATCGTAATAGGTCTTAGCCATTCGGGTAATCATAGGATGTAAGTAACCAAGCAATTGTTCTTCAACATAATTATCGAACTCATCACCTGGTTCACTAATCCAAAAGTCATACCACTCGTCGAACAGTTCTTCCATTTTTCTCTTAATTGCTTTTTCTTTTAGTTCTTCTTGTGAGTTTAAGAAATCCATTATCCTCCTTTCGAGTAGAATCCTGAACCTTTGAATACTGTTGGTGTTGGTTGCCATACTCTTGAGGTTAGTTCACCGCAGCAAAGCGGTATTACTTCTTCCTCAAGGATACTTCTTGTAGTAACGTGTGTGCTAGCGCATGATCTACACACATACTCGTATGTAGCCATTACGATTCGAACCTGTACTTTGAACCACGCTTACCCCTTGCTCGCATTCTGATGGGTTCAGGTGCGTAAGCACACTCAAGAGCGGTCAAGTGGAACACTTCAAACGAAGCTTTGTTATTTTTATTGGCCACAAGATTATAGTCACCAGTGATTTCTTTATTACAAGAATCACACATGAGATCAATATCATCTGGTTGCCATGTCTTTAGTACCACTTGTGCTCCTTCCAATACGACCATGCTTTACATGGTGTCCCGTACCTATGGTAGATATACTTTAACCCTTGCTCAACTTGGTATGTAGGGTGTGTGCGTGGGTCAAGTCCGAGAAGTTGTGGGATACCGCCTGCGTTTTTCCCATTAACTTTTATCTTATTATAAGATTGTGGATTCCAGTTGGATTCTTTAGTCCACAACTTCTCAAGACATTTCCATTGTTTCTCGACCCACACTTCCAGTTTACCAACAGCGAAGGTCTTGCTGTTGGTCATGCTCCATTTCTGTATGCTGGGTCGAACCGCTTCCCTTTGCGGTATCTGTATGCGTACAGACTTGTCTGTGTGATCGTGAACGATAGACACAGTAAGCATGACTGCTAGTGTTACAAAAACTATGCCTTGCTTATCAGGTTTTTTAATGAGCGCACCTTCTTAGCGAAGTCAACTGCCATGATAGTAGTCGCGGTGTTGAGTGGATAACCGCTGAACGCCATGCGTTCACCAGCCATAACCCCACCCCATACACCATTTTCAATATTCTCTGGCAACATACCTTGTTCCAGGCATTGTTCCTTTATCGGGCAGTGAGAACATATCTCAATGGCTTTGAGTGTTCTCTCTACCCGAAGGAATAGTTCTTTAGTGCGAGGTCTGCCAGGCCCTCTGTTGTCATCTGTATCTGAGAACCACAAGTCTGGGTCGTGGTAGTCAGTACATAATCCGACAAGGTTACTGGGCATTGTATGTCCTCTCTAGATTTCCGGCACATCTGTTGGGGTAGTAATAGGCTTGCCGTCAGTCTGAGACAAGAACCAGTGGTCGTAATCTGTTGCGGGGAACCTATCTTGTAGGTCTGTCCGTATCATATCTACGGCAGTGCTGATATCAACATCTTCCGGTAGATCAGTAGTGTCGTATGCCACCATGTAGTTGGCTAGGATTCGTGGTGGTAGGCTCATGCGAAGTAAGTGTCATTCTTCGCATCATAGATAGGCTTGACATACCCATCAAGACGCGTGAACTTGGCGATGAGACCCTGTTCACCTGAGAGATGGCGATAAGTACCATCACCCAAACTAATCCACACAGAGGAATCGTTGAAGCGATCATTGTTAGGAACCGCCTTCACAATAACACCGCGTTGGTGTGTTGGACTGAAGAACTCAGCAACCATAGTCAAGTCGCTGTCGTTCGTGTTGCTTGCGTGTTGTCGCACTGCTTGTGCGAAAAGGGAGAGTTCTCCCATGTTATTCTCCTTCTTTTATAATCGTATGACCCTGCGCCATACGAAACTTGGTGAGCAGTTTATCCACTTGCTCAGGTGGCGAGAGGCGCACTAAATACTTTACCATTGTACCCAACCTTTTTTATAGGGGTCGGGCTTCTTACTGGGGTAGCAAAGGCACTCTTGCCACATACTACCACAGTCTAGACAACAACCGCACCAGATACAATAATAATCTTCTGTCCACAGGTCTGTCTCTTGCTGGCAGGAATCACAGGTAACCCACATGGGTTCCTCCGATGAATCCCTCTCGTAATCATCATACTTCTTCCACCAGTCCTCATCTGTCTGATATGCCGGACTTGTCGTAATTGTCGTAGTTGTAGTAGTTGGTACATATATGGGCGCTGGTTTGTACCCTTCGTTGCTCCACCATATACCATCGACCCACTTGCCAGAGTCCTCGTTGATGAGATACATCTGATAAGTAAGGCGTGGGTCAACGGACAAAATACACATCTTACTGCCATACGCCCACGAACTGATGAACTCCATCATGTACGGGTTGTCTAGTGATTCGATACCGACACCAGGCAACCAGTCCTCAGCAAAGATACGCGTATCACTACGCTTATCATCTTTGGCTGGCACGATATCTAGCATACCATTGTGCGCTAGATATATCTGGTCAGAACCATCAACCATAAACGGGTGGCAATTCTGCTCGTTCTTTACACCATGCGTGGCATATCGTGAGTGCCACATGGCATACCCGTCAGGATACTGCTCACGCATACGCAGGAACTCGTTTATCATCTTGCGGGCAGACATACCCCTATTGCTGATAATGGTATCACCAGCAACTATGGCATAGCCGAACCCATGAGGATTCTTACAAGAAGCGTTCTGTAATTCCTCTCGTTTTGGTACATGGTGCGGTTCGCACACCGCCAACAGACACATATATTTCACCCCCTTCTAGGCGTTGAGTGTCTCAAGGTTCTTGAGATTTATTGTAGAGACTCGTGGCATACGATTGTAAGCGTCAGGATATATTCCGTTGTTGGCTTCCACATAATCGTACAAGGCTTCCCATGATAGCAAACCCTTGATTACATCATTAGCCCTCAAGTCGCGGGTATATTCTATCATGGCTTGCGTTAAATCAAGACACGCTAAGATACCTTCCTTCCTCATAGTACCTCGGAAGAACCGCAACTCTATCGTATGTTCGTTGTAGGTATTGACCGCGCTGTTGCGCTCACCCCTACGATTCATCTTAGACTTGTAACTTCTGTGTGGTACTCCATATTCGTCAAACTCCCAGACATCTTGGAAGGTTGCGTAGCGTGTAGTTCTGCCAGCAAACTTGGACATCATCATAGGATTACCATACACCAATTGTAAGAACCTATGAAGGTGTGAGGCACCAGAGAACCCCGCCCTGCTCGTATGAACATGTAGCCCGCACTCCTTGTCCTTTACGTCCCAAGCACGCATGCCATAATCACTACGCAACTTCTCAATGGTATCCCAGTACACGTCCAACTCTCTCACCTTGTTGTGTGCTACGGGGTGGGTGACTATTTCAATCCCTGTGGACACAGAACTATCTTCCTTAATGTACGCGATTCCCTCCAAGATGGGTGTAGCAAACTGAGCGCAATCATCTCTATCATAGCGACCAACACAATCGGCCTCTACTTCCCACCCCATGAATAAACCGCTTTGGCTCTCCCCTATAAATATGGGGTCTGGCTTGTACATGTACGGGTGAATGTGTTGACCCACACCACATGGCTCCTCTTCCCACTCTTCACAATGTTCGCACCAATCAGCATGCTCGCCGATACAGTCTTCACAATAGGCTCCATTACGCAGGCAGTAATACGACACGCGGTCATTGTTGTAATATTCATCACAAGAGTCACAATAGAACGCATGGTCGCACCGACATTCATCACACCACACATGGCCTTGTACCCACACTACGTTGTCGATATCAGTAACATCATCGCAGCGCTGGCACATAGTGAAGCAGTCGGTACACCCGTAAGTGTTTGCCTGCCCTAGTTGAAGCAAATCATCTAGGGGTAATTCAGTACCGCATGAATCGCAGTTCGCCAAATTGCTATCTTCCATCTTATCACCGCCCCTCTAAGCGATAATACCACCAACACCCTGCTGGCGGTTCGTACCTAATGGGGGAATCGCACCCCCACCAAGCCCACTAGGGCTAGGCTACCACAAGTCACCACTACCTGTCTATTCCAACGCCCACTTAGTCTAAAGGGTAAGCGCCGTCGACATTTCCGCGTAAGCAAGTGGGGGAGTGACCCCCCACCTACCTTTCACAAGTATTTCTCTACTTGCTCCGCTCCAGCGGAAGCGACCAACCGCTCCCTAAACTCTAAATCAAATAGCGAAGTACTCTTGCGGGTTTCCCCTCTTGCGTTGCGTACCCTTGCGGGCTTGTGAGTCTTGGTTCTTCCTATCTTGCGAGGCTTAGCCCCGATAATCTCACTACTGCCATCTGCCCTAGTGAGTGTGACGGGGAACTCCTTCCGCTTGTAGGAACCCGCCAGCGCGTAGCGCTTGGGGCGGGTCACCCTTACAAGCCGCGGGCTAGTAATGATGGAATCCATCACTCACCGCTCACCTTTGCTAAATAGGCGTTTAACACTTGCCAATCTTCACGAGTTACGGGTTCGACCTTGTAGAGGTCTAATTCCTTAACCGTAAAGGTGGCAATATCGGCGATACGCGCCATGCGTTGCCCCTCTCTCTATTTATTTATCATGGACGGGGAATCGCCCACGGCACCAGAATACACGAACGGGGCGAGAAGTAAATCCGACAATTTGGACATAATGGGGCAAATCAAAAAAGTGTGAGGCACGTCACAGACAAATCGGACATATCGGGGCAACCAGAACATTTCGATTTCGTCAATAGTTTGGGCGTGTGATATTGCCCACACTCTCGCATTAGGTGGTACAATTCGGACAATTCAGACATTTCGGTCAGGCAATCCTGGAATTGGGACAAAAGGAATAAATCGGACATAACGGATAAACTGGACAAAACGGATAAGCTGGGCATAAAGGATAATTCGGACATTGAGGATATGAGGGGCAATAAGGGTGAATGTTATAAATCGGACACATGCCGTAATACTGGCAAACCTACGCGAAGAACCTAATTCCCTACAATATGGGCAATAAAGACATAATCGGACAATAAAGACTTGTCGGATATGTCGGATATGTCCAAATACGGCGGGAACCCACCCCCCCTTGCTTAACGGCGCGCGCTTATGTCTTGTGTACCCCAGAAAAATATTTTGACTAAAGTCGGCTATTTAAGCCATCAGTAAAAAATTCTTTCCTCAGATGTGTTCGGTTTTACGATTTGAACAGGTTATCTATATATGTAATATATTTATTACGGAGTCCCTCCGTCTAAGGACTCCGGTCCTCCTAATATAATTAATATATAATATATATATATATATATGGGGGAGATCTGTCTTTATAACCCCCTAGGGGATGGAACAATACTGCCCCTAAACTGACAGGAGTATAATGGCAGAGAATTCTGCTACGATTGCTAAGCGCATTATCATCCAATGCGTAGCTGACGGCATGACTGTCGACGAAGCCGTAAAGACAGCAGGCAAGTCGTACAAGACATACGAGTACTACAGACGAACCGACAAAGCGTTCGCTGACAAGATGGATAGAACCAGGCAAGGCCTGAGGGATAAAGTATTTACCGGGGGCGAAGTAGCCGAGTTAGACTTCTTCACCTTTCGAGAGCGATACTTACATAGTAAGACCTTCGCCCATCAGCGCAATCTGATAGATGTGATTGAGGGCAGGGAGCCAAGGTGGCTACATCCGGCCATGAAGTACGAGCCTAACCAGGCCAACCGTATCCTGCTGAACGTCCCGCCAAACCACGCCAAGTCAATGACAATTACTATTGACTACGCCACCTGGATGATCTGTAACAACCCTAACTTCCGCATCCTGATAGTTTCCCAGACACAACGCCTAGCGGCAGATTTCTTGTACGCTATCAAACAGCGACTGACGCACCCGATGTACGAAGACCTACAAGCCGCCTACGCGGCCGGGGTTGGTTTTAACTCTAAGTCTGCTACTTGGACCGCTACCCGTGTGGTCTTTGGTAACGAGTTGCGGGAAACTTCTGAGAAAGACCCTAACCTAGAAGCTGTGGGTATTGGGGGTCAGATTTACGGTAAACGTGCGGACATGATTATTGTCGACGATGCTGTCACTTTGGCTAACGCCAACGACTTTGAGCGCCAGATTAAGTGGCTGAACCAGGACGTGCGTTCCCGTCTTAACCCGACGGGCAAATTGATTATTATTGGTACCCGTGTAGCACCCGTAGATCTCTACAAGGAGCTACTCAATACAGACAGGTACCCAGGCGGTATCACCCCTTGGACATACTTGGCTATGCCAGCTTTGTTAGAGGTCAACGACAACCCAGACAAATGGGTTACGCTGTGGCCGGAATCAGACCAACCATTTGACGGACAACCTGCCGAACAGCAGAATCCTGAAACGGGCCTATGGCTTAGGTGGTCAGGTAGGAATCTTTATAATGAGCGCCAACAGATGGATACCTCCACCTGGGCGCTTATTTACCAGCAGCAGGATATATCCGAAGACGCTATCTTCGATCCTGTCTGCGTGCGTGGGTCGATTGACGGCATGCGTAAATACGGCAAGCTGGTTCCCCACGCCCCGGGCCACCCAACAGACCTCAATGGAATAATTGTTGTCTGTGGACTTGACCCCGCCATCGTGGGGGACACAGCTGCAGTAGCATATGCGATACATCCGGGGACGCATAAACGTTATGTCTTGGATGCAATAAAGATGACGAAGCCATCTCCGCAACAGATTAGAGATCTAATTACCGGATGGACTGACCACTATCGACCTATCGAGTGGGTCATTGAGAAAAACGCTTTTCAACAGTTTCTCACACAAGATGAGAACATCCGACAATACCTTGCTGGCCGGGGTACATACCTACGTGAACACCACACCGGAACCAACAAGTGGGATGTCGGGTTTGGTGTTGCATCTATGGCTTCCTTGTTTGGAACACGCCAAGCAGATGGCAAGCACCACCGCGACAACTTAATACACCTACCTAGCGATCAAAGTGAAAACATTAAATCTCTTATTGAACAGCTAGTAACCTGGGAGCCCAATACTAAAAGTAAGACCGACATGGTAATGGCGCTTTGGTTTTGTGAGATCAAAGCACGAGAGATCCTTACCCGAGGACAATATGGTAAGACTCACCTTGCTAATCCATTCTTAAGTAGATTTGAAAAAAGTAAACGCATTGTTGTTAACATTGATGAACTACTGGAAGAAAAAGACAGGATATTTTTATAATGGTTGCACCTAAGAACCCAATGAATAAAAAGGGCCGTGCTGCTGCAGGCAAAAAAGTAACAGCCGAAAAGACTGCTAAACTTGCAGCCGAACGTGCCGCAACCAAGAAGGCTGTTGTAGAAGCAGCCCAACTAGCCCTTCCCCTTCCTGGCCCAGCAAAACTTAGAGCAGCGGGCAGGGCGATCAAGGCTGTAGCCAAGGGAAAAAAGGTTCGAAAGCCAACACCGCCCGGGGTAGCCAAACATTATGCAGACCAAGCGCGGGCAATATTAGCAGAGCCAAATCCAGCAAAAAGAAAAAGAATGTCTAGAAATATAAAACCGTTTGTTCCTACTATTCCTAAATTAAACAAGACAAGAAAGAAAAAGAAGGGTAACTAATATGCCAAAAGTAAACGGAAAGAAATATCCATACACTAAAGCAGGAATAAAGGCAGCCAAAAAAGCAGCAAAGAAAAAGAAGGGTAAGTAAAATGCCACAACCAAAAAAGGGCGTAGCTGATTTCATTGCAAAGAAAGTAGCAAAGGGAGCCAGTAAGCGTTTAGAAAAGTCAGCAACTAAAGCTATGAATAAATCAGCAAAAAAAGAAGCCGGCAAAACTCTTAAGAAAGCTGGCAAAGCTGGCAGTCCACTAACTTCAAAAGTTACTGTTGGACCCAAGACTCGCAAGAAAATGGCTGAAGGAAAATTTGGTTCCAAAGTAAAACAAGGCCCAGCATCCAAACAGAAAAGCAGCTCAACTGGAAACGTAAAGGTTAAGAATCAAACTGAACGAGATCCATTTGCCTTTTTTAATAATCCTGAGAAACGAAAAGCAGCCCAAAAAGCTGCTGAAGCTCGTCGCAAAAAAACTCGCGCTAGCGGTCCAGACGAATTTTATGCGGTGAAATAATATGCCAGAAGTAAACGGAAAAAAATTTCCATACACTGCCGCTGGCAAGAAAGCAGCCAAGAAGGCAGCTAAAAAAGAATCTGGCAAACCAGCTCCAATGCCAAAGAAGCCAACGCTTAATGATTATTTAAAACGTAACATGAGGCCACCAACTAAGGGCAAGAAAGCCCCACCAGATTATGATGTGATTACTCCTGACATGGGCTACACTAAACCCACCAAGAAGAATCTTCCAAAGAAGATTAAAAAGAAGTAAGGAAATTCATTGCTTACAGCAAAAGAAATCGCAGCTAAAGTAGCGCGTTTAACCACGCGTTATGCTGCCCGCGACCAACGTATGCGAGATGTACTCTCCGTACGTCAAGGTGACATCAGTAAAGTTTACCCTGCTATGTTCTCAGAGGAATACCCGAAGCCTCTAGTCGCAAACTTTATTGATGTTGCCGCACGCGATCTTGCTGAGGCAATGGCCCCACTGCCTTCGTTTAACTGTGCAGCATCTAACATGGTGTCTGACTCGCAGCGCAAAGCAGCCGATACCCGCACTCGCATTGCCAACTACTATGTTACCTCATCCGAATTACAGTTGCAAATGTATACTGGCGCGGATTGGTTTAATACATATGGACTACTACCGTCTATTGTAGAAATGGACTACGCAAATAACGAGCCTCGCATTCGTTTGCTTAATCCGTTTGGCACGTACCCGGAGATTGATCGTTTTGGTCGAGTCACATCGATAACCCAAGTCTTGCAAATGGATGCACAAAATCTTGCAATGCAGTACCCAGAGTATGCTGACCAAATTATGCTGCGCAATTCTATGCAAATTGGATCTCCATATCTTGAAGTAATTCGTTACCATGATGCAGAACAAGATGTTATGATGATTCCGCAACGTCAAAACTTAGTTCTTTCAAGGATACCAAACGTTCTTGGCAAGTGTATGGCACGAGTTGCCACAAGATTCTCTATCGACGGCGAAGCGCGTGGACAGTTTGATGATGTCCTTGCAGTACAGTTAGCGCGTGCACGATTTGCCATCCTTCAGATTCAAGCTGCCGAGAAAAGCATCCAAGCTCCAATCGCAATTCCACAGGACGTTCAGGAGTTGGCACTTGGGCCTGATTCTATTCTGCGTTCAGCAAATCCACAAGCGATCCGGCGCGTACCGCTTGAGTTGCCCAATGGTGTATTCACTGAATCCAGCTTGCTTGAGCGTGAACTTCGCGTTGGTGCTCGTTACCCAGAAGTACGATCTGGCAACATTGACGCCAGTGTTGTTACTGGTCGTGGTGTTCAAGCACTACAGGCTGGGTTTGATACGCAAATCAAGTCAGCACAAGCACAGTTTGCGCGTTTATTCATGGAACTCGTTGGTATCTGCTTTGAGTTAGATGAAAAAATTTATGGTTCACAGCAAAAGACTATTCGTGGTGTAGATGATGGTACGCCCTACGTATTAAAATACATTCCATCCCGCGACATCAAGGGCGATCATGCGGTTGATGTGCGCTATGGTATTATGTCTGGAATGGACCCCAACCGTGCGGTTATTGCGTTGCTGCAAATGCGTAGCGACAAATTGGTGTCCCGCGATTATGCGCGACGAGAATTGCCAATTGATATTAACGTTACCCAAGAAGAACAACGTATTGACATTGAAGAAATGCGCGATTCGTTGCGGGTGGCTATTGCCCAATATGCACAAGCAATCCCACAGATTGCTGCAGCAGGACAAGACCCAACACAAATTGTTCAACGTATTGCTTCTGTTATTACTGGCCGTCAAAAAGGTTTACAACTAGAAAACATTGTAGAGAAAGCTTTTGCCCCAGTAGAGCAACCAGCTCCTATAGCGCAAGAACAAATGATGGCACCCGAAGTTCCGCAAGGTCCACAAGGAATTACACAAGAGCCACAGCAACAAGGACGACCAGGAATAAGTCAATTACTAGCCGCCATCGGCGGAGCCTAGGAGGTGCAAAATGAATAAAGGTTCACGTGCAGCCGCTCCAGTAACGAAACCAGTAGAAGGTAAGAAGGATACCTCGAAGCCAAAAGGCGGAAAGGTTTACTTTGGTACTACCCCAGCAGGACGTCGAGGAAAGAAGTAAATTAACCATTGGCGTATCGGCTGACCAACCATCAGCCGGTACGTATTAACAGAGGAATTATGACAGCAGAACCAATGAATCCAGCAGCCGGAGTATCTGGCCCAGGTCGCTATGCTAAGCGTACCGACACGTTGCCTTCTGCGTATTATGGTGAAGGTACAGAGACACAAGAGATTAGCGGTGGAGCAGCAAAAGCAAAAACTCGTGGCGTTGCCGACAATGTAGGTGGTCGACCAAAGAATCCACCACAAGTAACTGGACTCTTTGCCCCAACAGAAAGACCCGATGAGCCAGTGACTACTGGTTCTCAATACGGTCCAGGACCAGGACCAGAAATCCTTGGAATTAATCGAGGACAAGAGTCACTATCACAAATTTTAGCACAGATGTTGCCGTATGACACCAATGGTGAGATAGCCTTACTATACGATCAAGCAGTATCTAGAGGATTTTAATGGCACAGAACCTTGATAAAGCTAATATTTATCAAGCTGCCAGACGAGCTAATCTTAACCCAGCGCAAACGCAGCAGATAAATTCATTAAGCGAAATGTATTCAACACATTCTCGTTTAACTGGTATGCCTGCAGCTGTAGCGCAACAGGAATACAGCCAACTATCACCTGAGCAACAAACATCAATGGCTGCATTCTTTGGAGAGGGAAAGAAAGATCCAGCAAAGCCGGAGCGTTCTCTTATTGAAAACGCTGCGTATATCATTAGCCGTCCTATTGTAGAACCAATCAAAGCTGTATTCAATGCAGCCAACTGGTTGAGTGACCAAACAACCAGACTATATCGTACTGGTGCTATATCAATTGCAGAGAATAAAAATCTTGCTGATGCTTGGAAGCGGTCCGGTGCAAGAGGTGAGCAGGTATTTAATCCTGACCGAATCGACAAAGCAATTAAATTATATGGTATGGATAGAGTGGCAGTTGCACAAAAAATTGCCTCCGGTATTCCACTTGACCAAATTATTGCTGAGGCTACAAACGAGAATCAAAAGCGTATTGCAGCAGATGGTGCACAGAATAAAGATGATTTGCTTACCGAAGCAATCGCTAAAGTAAATGCAGCCAAGTATTCCCCGGGTCGACAGATTGCTAACGCATTTTTGCCAGAAGACCTTGAGGGAGAGGGTCCTATTTATACCTGGTTATCAGGTACTGGCGATGCTGCATTTCGTATTGGATTAGATCCTACCCTTCTTTTAGGTAAAGCAGCTAAGGTATACCGAGGCGCGCAATATGCTCTGTCAAAAACTGCAGGTAGTGCAGAAAATGTAACACGAGCATTTGATACCAATACAGTTCGTGGTCGTAACATTACGCGATTTTGGGAAGAGTACACTAGACTTACTGATGAGTTAGTACAGGCAAGAAAAGCAAACGAACCAATGCGAATTGGTGAGATAACCGGGCAACTTCGTCGCCTCAATCCTGCCTTTATGAACAATAATGTTACTGAATCTTTAATTAAATATGCAGATGATAACTATAACGGCGTAATAAGCCTAACAACTGCAAAGAATTTTTTAACAGATGCCCAGAATATTGCACCACTTATGTATGGACAACCAGGATACTGGGTAAAATACATGCCACGTCTTAGCGAGTTTCGTAAGAAACGCCTAGATATGTACACTAGCGGGTCTAGAGTATTTGATCTTAATAAGGATAGCGCAGATTTTATGCGTAACGTTGCATTTGATGAGGCAGATCTTAATGGTTTAACTCCTGGTGAAGCTCTCACAAGAAGTCTTGTTGGAGATGGAACAGAGTCAGCTAAAGAAGCAGGACTCCGCACCGGCGAGCGCTTGAAAGATAAAGATAGAGCAAAGGCAATCTTTGAAAGCAGATGGTCATTAGGGGCAATTAGCCGTCGATTTGATAGATTGTCTGCTAAACTTGCCCGCGTTCCTATCCAACGCGATTTACAAAATCTTGAAAGCGACAAGTCTATCCGTGCGATAGGACAACTTGCTCGACCAATCTATGGTCGTTTCGGTGCTCGCATTATTGAAGACACATTCCGTGTTGCAGACCTGGGACAGCGTCGTTTAATTGCACAAGGATTAGCAGCTACAGTGCTGCGTGTTCGTGGTGCAGATGCTACTCCTGGTGGCAAAAAACTCATCGAAACTATTGGGAACCTGGGACGTGAAGGTATATATTCTAACCCAGTGTTCGACCCGGTAACTGGTCTGTACAAAATTCCATCACAGAACGCTGCTGGTGTTGACAGTGCGCTTTATCCGTATCAACTAGCCGACGGTATGAAGATGCCGACGCTTGATGAGATAGATAAGAACATTGGACGAGAAGGATTCCTTGGTAAAATATGGGGTCTTCAGTACAAGAAAGTATCGGATGACATCATTGATGGATGGACAACCGCCACCATTCTTGGTCCACGATTTCCTGTTCGTAACGCAATTGAAGACTTTATTGTAGGCTTTGCTAGCAGCGTATCGGCCCGAGGTTTTATACGAGGGCGTCGTGAAGCGACAAAAATTAGAACCGCTTCCCAAGAGCTAGAACTTGGAATGATTAACAATCTTGTGCGTAGTGGAAAATCTAAAGAGATTGCATCCGAGTTTAAAGCAGTAGACGATGGCACATATGTATTGGCCAACGGTACTATAGCAACAACTACGACAGAAAAAGAATTAGCAAAACGACAGATACTTGCTAAAGGTTTGTTGGATAACAAGTTCGACGACGCAACAAAAGGAAACTTTGGCAGTGATTACGATCGTTTTCTTTATGAGTTTGCAATGTATGGCAATCCTGAGAATTCACTTAATGAGGTTGCCGAGGGTGCCTATAACTTTGCGTTTGGTCAAAATGCTATAAGTCAAGTAAGCAGGCAAACCAGAAAAGGTGGCCGAGTTGTAGACTATACCTTTGATGGTGAGGCCTATCGTCGACAATACAAGTCCACTTTTATTCCTCAAGCCATCGACTCTGAGACTGCAGTTGCATGGGGATTCCAAATTAAAGCTAAGGCTACAGACCCATTGGCTTCTCTTGGTATTGTACTATTGAAGACTTATGGGAATAACCAGGTTGCTTTTATTAATCAACTATCTAAGATGATAGATGATTTACCTCAATTCCAAAAAATGAAAAAACAAATGGAGAGGTACCAAGACCTAACGTATACCTCAACAGACCATGCTGGTGCAATCTATAATGACCTGCGGGTTCTTTTTGGAAAACGCAATGGAGATATTAATTACGACCTATTGGATAAAATTGTTAAACCAGGCAAATCTGGACGCTTAGAAATAGATGTTAATGGTATATCAAAGATATCTGATTTGCCACAGGCATTAGATGATTTGCCACCGGCATTAACTTTGCCAAAGTTTGTTCCAGTATCTCAATCGGATAACTATATTTCTGATATGGTTCGTTGGGGTTGGGATAAAGCGGCAGCAGCTAACGCCAGGTTTTCACGAGATGGACTTGTGATAGATGCTTCCTTCCATATTCGTAGAGACTTGGAACCATTCCGTAAGCAACTAGAAGATTCCATGATAAAAGGTGGAATGCCCGCAAACTACGCTAAAGATGCGGCAACTCGACGTGTAGTGGAACTGTCTGAGAATCTTGCTGTTGAGCGTGTGTTATCGTTTGTCGATAACCCTGAAGTGCGTTCGTATCTAGCATGGAACACACGTAACCTTGCTCGGTTCTATCGCGCCACAGAAGATGCTTATCGACGCTTGTACCGCGTTACTCGTTATAGCCCAGAAGGATTACGTAAAGTAGCCTTGACGTATGAAGGAGTAACACATGCGGGATTCGTACAACGTGACGATCAGGGCGAACCATACTTTATCTATCCTGCAGTTGCTCCAGTATATAATGCGGTAAACAAAGCACTTAGTGTATTTGGATTGGGAGATAAGTTTGTATCTCCAATGCCGTTACAGTTTGGTGCATCTATTAAAATGCTTACGCCTTCGGCAGATCCAAACTCGTGGATTCCTACATTCAGCGGACCATTAGCAGCGGTTCCAATTAAAATTATTTATAAGTTAGCAGGAGCAGTCGAAGAGTCCGACATTCCTTTTGTTTCTAGAGCGGGTAAAGAAGTAGCATCAACGGAAAAGTATATCCTTGGTAAGTACTCTGAAAATACTGATCTTGTTAACGCTTTCTTGCCAGGACATATTAACAAAGCTTTAAACTTAATGGATAGGGACGAGAGAGATTCTCAATACGCATCAGCATTCCGTAAGGCGGTAACCTATCTAGAAGCAGCAGGAATGACACCTTCTATTGGTGCCACACCTGGTGAAGTACAGCAATATCAAGATAGATTAAAGGCCACCATCCACAGCGTTCTTGGCGTACGGTTTGCTTTAGGATTTTTTGTTCCTGCCAGCCCGGGTATCCAGCTTAAAAGTGATATGGCTGGTTGGGTTCGTGACAATCAACGTACTAACTTTAAACAAGTGTGGTTAGAACTTATCAATAGATATGCTGATAAGCCAGACCCGGTTGGGCGTGCTATGGCAGAATGGGTGCGTCTATTCCCAGACCAGGTACCGTTTACTGTCAGTGAGTCTGACCCACGAGTTATGGGTAGATTTAAGACTAGCGAAGAGGCATCCGCCTGGGTACAAAACAACCGTTCCCTTATTAAGAAATACCCAGAGGGATCTAGTTATTTAATTCCACAGACTGGTGAGTTTACCTTTGATGCCTATAAAACATTAAAGGCAGAAGGGTTCCGACAAAGCAAGCTTGTCGGTGATTTTATGCAGGAAGTATTTGTTTCTCGATCTCGTCAATACTATTTTGAACAACGAGATGTTTATGAAAGCTTGTTGGCTCGTGCCACAAGTGACGAGCAAAAGAAACAACTTAGAGAAAAATGGGGTTTATGGTCCACGGAATACCGAAACGCTAGACCGTTGCTTCAATTAGATCTTGCTGAGTCAGCATCAAATACTGTAAAGCGTAAGCAATCCTATGAGGACTTAAAACGTATGCTATCAGAAACTGACGTCAACACTCCAGCAGCAAATGTTTTACGCAAGATGGTAAAAATATATGATGAATACACATATAATACCAACGTTGTTTACAACTCTCGCAGTGAAGCAGATATAAATATTAGAAAAAGTTTAAAAGAAGCAGTCTTTATAGAACTGAAAGAGATTGCCTCTACAGATGCAAATGCAAGTTCGGCGTTCGACATTCTATTCGCTAATTTCTTGAGGGATTAATATGGCTGACTTTATAGAAATTGTTAATCAAACAGTATCTCCAGCATTAATTACTTCTGCATCCAAGGTCACACTAAACTATGATCGACCTTTTGCAACCCAACAGATTGGTGTTACAAAGACAACAGAAGACGAACTAAGGGCATCGTATAGATTGCTCAGCCCTGAACTAAAGAAATCAATTTCTGCAAAACTAAAAGCCTCAGGGTATAAGGTGTCAATTACTGACAAGTATGACCTTGCGGTAAGAGATGCCTGGGTAGATGCAAACAAGCGTTTTAGTGAAGAAGTCACCAATACCCTCAGGGCAGACCCCGATTTCTTTACTGACCAACCATTTACTATAGATGACTACTTGTCGCTTACATCACAAGGGATTCCCGGAACTGGTGGGAAAACAAAGAGTTACACCACAGTATATAGTGAAGAAAAAGCGTCGGCACTTGTAGATACCATATTCAAAGATCTTACTGGAATGCCGGCCTCAGAAGAAGACAAGATTAAATACTCTGCTATATTGAGAGAGAAGCAAGAGGAAAATCCGTCAACTTACAATGCCAAGACAGGTTATGCTGTTGAAGGAATGGGTGCAGCCGAATCTCAAAAGATGCTCATAGATGAGATTGCTGGAACCGACGAGGCCAAACGAATGAGAGCAATGAGCGGTTACCAGATTCTACTATCACAGTTGGGAGTTAAAGCATAATGGCTGAACGCCCCAAAGGTACTTATATAGCTAACGTGTTCAATCCCGGCATAGACAAAAATATGCCATTTGGATTTGTAGATGTTGTGTATACTAATGATGGCGAAGCCATTGGTTTTATGAAGGGCGGAAACTTCTACAATTTTGGAGAAGTTGCCGACGACGCCAAACCAAAGCGCCAAAGGGCTAGCACCGTAGGTGTTCCTACAATCAACGATCAAAGATCTGCTCAATCAGAACGCGATACACTTAGTTCTAAATTAAAGAATATGGATAACAAAGGTGTATCTAAAGACAGTCCTGAGTATACTAAAACGTACAATGATTATCTTTCTGCACAAAAAAGACTTGATAATATTAATTCAAAAATTGATGCTTACGTAAAGAAAAACAAAGAATATACTGATGACTGGAAAGCCACCAGAGAAAAACAAAAAGAAGGCGCGTATAAAGAAGTCCAAGATATTGTAACTCAAAAAGACGAAGTGGCAGCAGCAAAGAAAGCTGCTCAAACTGAAAAGAAAAGAAAGCAATTAGAGGCCGAGAAGGCTGATGCTGAGCGTCGTGGAGATACAGAAGGGGCGCGCAAGGCTCAAACAGATATTAACAATCTTCCTAAAACCACTACTCCAACAAAACCCACAACTCCCACTCCGGGCGCACCCGTGTCTCCCAGAGCACAAGAGTCTGGGGTTAATAAACCAGCAGCAAAAACTACCGAGACCAAAACAACAACTACTCCTAGCGCAACTCCCACACCAACTCCCACACCAACTCCCACCAAAAAGGGCGCTAAAGATAAGTTGCCCAAAAAGACGGAGTCTGACCGGGAACTAACAGCAGAACAGATTCTTAATAACTATCGATTTGTTGATGTTATTATTGAACAGGATCCTACACTCAAAAAAGCTTATTTAGATTTTGTCAAAAACAAAATTACTAAAGAGCGCTTTACTAATGTTGTTGTAACATCTGACTACGTAGCAAAGAATAGCCAGACCATTCGTCAACGTATTTATAACAAAAGTATATATAACGAACTGGGTCCGGAAGATCAAAAGTCTGGTAATAGCCAATACTCACAAGATGTTTTCAATATTAAGTCTACATTGAAAGATGAAGCACTTAATGCCGGTGCGGTTATTGACGATACTCAATTGGACATGATTGCTGATAGACTTTATATGGCCGGTCAAGATGACAATAAAGGGTCGCGCTTAGCAGCCATACGACCTTTCATTAAAGTTGGAGTATCTCCAGTTACAGGACAAGCAACTATTGGCGGAACTGGTGGCGCTAACTATCGAGAGCTTTTGCAGACTGCTTACCAAAATGGTATATCCGTATCTGAACTACCAAAGGTTCTTGGATACCAAGGGATGGACCAAGTTCTCCAGGCTATTAGTGCTGGCGAACCAGTTACTACGTTCCAACAAGGAATGCGCAACCATGTTTCTGCCGGTCAATCTGACTTTGTTAAAAATCAATTGGCTCAAGGGGTGGATCTTAGAACTGTGGCACAGCCTTATATTACCGCAGCGGCTGAAGTATTAGAGTTACAACCGGATGCTATTAAAGTCAACGATTCTACTATTCAAGCTGGGTTACAAAATGGTGGTATGAACATTTTTGATTACAAAAAGTTATTGAAGAAAGACAATCGTTGGCAGTATACAAAAAATGCTGAGCAGGATGTATCTAGTGCAACTATGAGAATCTTGCGCGACTTTGGATTTGAGGCATAAAGATGACCATAGATCCCAATCAACTATTGTTTGGACAAAAGCCTAAAAAGAAAAAACTTTCAAAGCCGGCGCCACAACAAGTATCTAGTCCGTATTACAGAACGCAAACTGGATCTGCAGGACTTTCTGGTTTGGATGCCGCAATAGCATTTGGAAACATGAGTCCAATTGAAAGAGCTAAGGCTCAGTTAGAAGCTCTTGAGGTTAGCGGTACAAAGAATTTGGCAGATGCCGCAGAAACAACAACAAGAGCTGCAAAAGGTATTGATAAAATTCAAGAACGCCAAATGGGAATGGAAGGTAAAGCACTTCCAATTACGGCAGGATTTGACGTAAATCTGCCATCAAATTTTTTTTCAAACGTACTACCAACCCCAACACCAACGCCGACACCAACCCCAACACCAACGCCGACACCAACTGGAGGGGCAGCACCTGGTGCAGCTAATACTGATTCTGTCGCTGCAGGTGCAGGAAATAAGGTATCTGCATTTGATAAATTAAAACAACGTCTTAATGCCAGAAACCTTGGATCATTATATGATGCGGTTGTTGGATTGGTTCAAGCAGATTTACCAGAGGATGAGTTTACTCTTCAATTACGAGCTACTCCTGCATACCGACAAAGATTCCAAGCCAATCAAACAAGAATTGATAATGGATTAACTCCTGTTGGTGAGGCTGCATACCTTGACATGGAAGATAGATTTCAAGAGGTTATGCGGAGACGTGGGTTGCCAGAGTCTTACTGGGCGCGTACTGGATTTGGAGAACAGAAAAATTTTGATGCGTTAATTGCTAACGATGTATCTGCTGATGAACTTGATTCTCGAATTAATGCAGCACAGATGGTAATAAATGCTAACCCCCAAGTAATGAAATCCCTGAAAAGTTACTATCCCGAAATCAAGGATGGGGACGTTCTTGGATATGTATTGAATCCTAAAGCTGGTTTAGTTGACATTGAGCGAAAGGTTCGTGGAGCACAAATTGGTGGTGCTGCATTAACAGCAGGTCTTGATGAACCAAGCGCTGCGCGCCTTAACGAACTTATTTCAGCCGGAACTTCGGAAACAGAAGCACGGCAAGGATTTGAAAACATTGCTAACATTTTACCAGAAACCAAAAAACTATCTCGAATATATGATAGTGGAGGATACACACAAGCAGAAGCAGAGGCTGAAGCCTTTGGTCTTGCGGGTGGTATAGAGTCTCAAAGAAGACGACGTAAACTGGCGTCTAGAGAAAGAGCATCCTTTGAGGGTCAAGCAGGCATAAGTAGAACGGCCCTCGAAAAAGGAAGCTCGGGAGCGTTTTAAGTTTCTTGTGGACCGACCGGCCCCACAAGCGCAAGAGTCCGGTAGATAGAGCCGTACCACTACCCCAGGTGAATACGTGGCTATCGCAAACAACTATAGAATGGGAGAGGACTAATTATGTCCAATCAATGGGATGACGATGACGATGATGACTACACAACCCCAGAGGTGAATAGTGATCTAGTCAAACAACTCCGTAAGGCTAACAAGCAAAAGGAAAAAGAACTTGCTGAACTGAAATCTCAGTTTGAAGGACTTTCCAAGGCACAACGTGAGAGAGCAATTAAAGACGCTCTTGCTGCCAAAGGAGTAAATGCAAAGATTGCGGCTTTTATCCCAGGAGATATTGAGCCATCTGAAGATGCAATCTCCAAATGGCTGACAGAATATTCCGATGTATTCGGTTTTGAGTCAGCTCCGCAAACAACCCCGAATGTCGACCCAAAGGTCGCTCAAGAATACAGCAAAATGACGCAGGCCACAAGCCAAGGGATTACGCCAGACAGGCACGAAGATATCCACCGTCGTCTTATGAATGCTAACTCTAGGGAAGAGTTGGATCAAATTATTCGGGAATCTGGACTATAACCCAACTAAGAAAGGCACAAGCTAATGGCAATACCTGGTGGTTCATTAACCTCTTCCAGTACCATCAGTGCGCTCGTAACCACAGCATACGATCAGTATGTAAGAATGGCGCTTCGCTCCATTCCTGTTATGCGTGCGCTCGCTGATGTAAAGCCCGTACAACAAGCAATGCCTGGTTCTTCGGTAGTCTTCTCAATCTACTCAGATTTGGCACAGGCCACTTCAACATTGAGCGAGTCTACGGATGTGAACAGCATCGCTCTCGGTAACCCATCACAGGTTACTGTAACTCTCAGTGAGTATGGCTCTGCAGTCACTACGACTAAGAAGCTTAACCTCACTTCGTTTAATGATGTTGATGCAGCACTCGCTGACATCATCGCATACAACGCAGCAGACAGCATCGACAATGTTGTCGGACAGGTCCTCTCTGCGGGAACCAACGTCATCTACGCAACCGGTGGAGCTACCGACCCATCGTCCTCAGCAACTGTTGAGCCAACCGATGTTATCACCGTAGCTGATATCCGCAACGCTGTTGTATCACTTCGTACCAACAAGGCATTGCCTCGTATGGGCGAACTCTACGCTGCATACCTCCACCCACGTCAATCAGCGGATCTCCGCTCTGAGACTGGTACTGGTGGATTCCAAGACCTCACCAAGTTCGTCGAGCGCACCCCGTTCGTCACTGGTGCAGTTGGAGCAATTGAAGGCGCATACATCGTTGAGACCGCACGTGTTCTTAACGGTATGCCTCTGGCATCCGGAATCACTACAACTGTTTCCGTAACCAACAAGGCTCTTACCTCAAACGTTGCAACCCTCACCACATCCGTAGCACACGGTCTTGGTGTCGGACAGGTCATTACCGTATCCGGTGTTGACGCTACCTTCAACGGTACCTTTACCCTTACTGCGGTTACTTCCGATACGCTTTCTTATGCAAAGACTGCGTCTAACGTTGCGTCTGCTGCAGCAACCGGTACTGTTACCTTCACCAACAACTACCGCGCAATTATTGCCGGTCGTGAAGCACTTGCTGAGGCTCTTGCTCAGGACATCTCTACCGTTATCGGTCCAGAAATCGACGCACTTCGTCGTTTCCGCACCATCGGTTGGTATATGTTCGGTGGCTGGAACCGTCTCCGCGAATCAGCACTCTATCGTATTGAGTCTGCCGCTTCAAACGGTTAATTACCGAATTGGAAGGGTGGGGTGTCATGCCCCACCCAACCACAAGAAAGGAAGAAATGCCATACATTCTTAACGGACCTTGGCGTAACGAAACGTGGGAATCACGTGGAAAGTTTGACCCATACTCACGTTTGTCAGGTCGTCGATTTAATGGTGGCACATCTGATGGCAACATACCAGTATCAATGACTGACATCCCAAGGGGCATAGCACTTCTTGTTACTGGGACTTCTGTTGTAGCCAATCAGTATCCATCGCAAGATGACTTAGCAAATGCCGACTACTACTTCCTTGGTGGTCATGTGTACACAGTTTCAGATACCCAAGCAGCAGTACTTACAGCAGCGGGGTATGGCGATTATTTAACTCTAGTGGCATAATGAAACGTAATTCAAATTGCAAGACAAGTTGTCCAACGCAAGATCACACCAACGAGGCAGATTGTTGGAAAGAAAATATGCCTATGTTTGTTGGTGTAAGCCCAAGCAAACATGGTTGGGACCAGACAAAAGTAAAAAAAGATGAAAGAGAATTATCTTCTTATTATTCGGCAGTTCGTCAAGGTATTGAGCCTCGCTCTACAAAACAAAAAGATATAGACGCAGCCGTAAAATTGTCTAATGAAACCGGAATGGCATTTGACGGCACCACTCTAAAGTTTAAACAATAACAACTACGGAGAAAGGAAAACCAATGGCAGAACAAGATTTTGTTCTAATGACGGAACCATTAAATCCAATGCTTGCTATGGCACAAGAAGCCCATAAGCTATTGGAATCTTATATGGCTGCTGGCTTCACCCGCAAGGAAGCGTTTGACCTAACGGCAAGTCAGTTGCCCGAATGGGGATTCCCTGGTCAAACAATTATTGAAGAAGGAATTACTGATGATGATGAAGATGATTATGAACTAGACGAAGAAGAAGATGGTGAAGATATAGAAGAAGGATACTAATGTCTTCAGGTAAATACACTAGGCCAAAGAAATTTAATGCAATGCAAATTAAAAATGGTTTAGTTGTACGTTTTGACAAGAGTGGTCGACTAAAAGAGGTGTTAGGTAAGTATGGCGAATACGGCAAAGAAAAAAGATTCTAGACTTGCTAGGGCTGGGGTTTCTGGTTACAATAAACCTAAACGTACACCCGATCACCCAAAGAAGTCTCACATTGTTGTTGCTAAATCTGGCGGACAGGTAAGGACTATCCGTTTTGGTGAGCAAGGTGCCAAGACTGCTGGTGCACCAAAGGCTGGCGAAGGAAATAAAATGAAAAAGAAACGTGCATCTTTTAAAGCACGCCATTCTAAAAATATAGCAAAGGGTCCAATGTCTGCTGCATATTGGGCAAACAAGGTGAAATGGTGAAAAAGAAATCTAAATCAAAAGTCAACCAGGCCGGTAACTACACTAAACCAGGTATGCGTAAAGCCTTGTTTAATAAAATTAAAGCAGGCTCTAAAGGTGGCGACCCTGGAGAATGGTCTGCTCGCAAAGCACAGCTTCTTGCTGCTGAATATAAAAAGGCAGGCGGAGGCTATAAGTAATGGCGCTAGCAAAATCGCAACAGTCTTTGAAAAATTGGGGTAATCAAAAATGGCGCACCTCCGATGGCAAACCATCTAAAGGTAAAAAACGCTATTTACCCGACGCTGCATGGAATGCTTTATCTCCAGCAGAAAAGGCTGCTACTAACAAAACAAAGGCTAAAGGTAATAAAAAGGGCAAGCAGTTTGTAGCCCAACCAAAAAAGATTGCCAAGAAGACTGCTCGCTTTAGATAATTTGAAAGGGTAAAAAATGCCTACATATGGTGTAGCTGGTTCAACTTATGTGGACGAACTTAATCGTCTTGCCAACGGTGGCGCTTCATACCCTGCTCGGATTAACTACTTAGATGCCGCATCAGCAGCACGGGCTTGGGCTGCGGCCAGAGCGGTAACCCTGCAAGTAACAGATACTGTCGGAGTCATTAATGAGATTGCTGGACTCACTCGCAATAATTGGTTAGACCTTGCCGGAGTATGTAACTACATTGCGGGAACTTCTAAGTTAGATCCGGCGGCAGCGCTACGAGAGGTGGCTTCGTGAGTATTCAACTTACAGATATAATTAATGAAGTAACTTTAAATCTTGCTGGTTATACTTATCAACAAGATAGAACCACCTATATAACTTCTGCCGTATCTTCCACTACACAGACCAGTTTGAGTCTTGGCTCAACTGAAAACATTGGTAAAGGTATTATAGAAATTAATGATGAGTTACTATGGATAGATACTTTTGACCGTGTGGCTAACACTGCAACAGTTGCTCCATATGGACGTGGTTATTTGGGTACCACTGCAGCAATCCATACCGAAAATAGTAAAGTAACAATTGCTCCTACCTTTCCTAGATTTTCTGTTAAACGCGCAATAAACGATACCATTAGAGCATTGGGTGCGTCTATCTTTGCAGCAAAAGTGACTACATTTACCTTTAGTGGTGCACAAAATACATATGACTTTGATGGTTTAGAAATTCAAAACATTCTTGATATGTCTTATGAAAGTATTGGTGCTTCTAGGGAATGGATACCAATACGCAGGTGGAGATTTGATTCGGTAGCAGACGCAACCACCTGGGGTGCAACCGCACAGACAGTTAGTATTTATGATCATGTTACATCTGGTAGAACGGTTAAGGTTGTATACGCTACAGACCCGACTGAATTTACGGCAGACAATCAAGTATTCACAACACAAACCGGACTACCAGCGTCCTGCAAAGATGTGGTAGTTCTTGGGGCATCTTATCGTTTGCTAACCTATCTAGACCCAGCACGTTCAGCGCAACAATCTCCACAGGCTGATGAGACAGACAGCAAACGTCCTTATGGTGCATCTCAAACTGCAACAAGACAATTGTTTACTTTGTATACACAACGTTTACAAGAAGAAATACTACGCCAACAAAACTATTATCCAGTTAGAGTCCACTACTCTCGATAGGTGCATAAATGACAGTACGTAAATATTCATCCCGTTCTCAACAAACAACTCTAGCATCCAGCCTTTCTGCGGGTGCAACAACCATGTTAGTTGGTTCTGGTGCAGCTTTAATGGGTGGAAAAACACCGTTATCATCTGAAACATATACAGTTGTTATTGACCCAGATACTGCACTTGAAGAAATTGTAGATGTAAGTAATTACTCAACTGGTAATACCCTTGCTATTACTCGCGCTAGAGATGGCTCCTCTGATGTGGCTCACTCTGCCGGTGCGGTAGTACGACATATGGTTATTGGCCGAGATTTACAAGAAGCTAACAACCATTCAGTTGCACCTACTGGTGTTCATGGAATTACAGGAGCTGTTGTTGGTACAACCGACGCTCAGACCTTGAGTGGTAAAACACTAACCACTCCAACTATTGCCTCTTTCACAAATGCAACCCACGACCATAGCAATGCTGCTGGTGGCGGCACTCTTGGTTCTGGTGTCATTACCAGCACAATGATCGCTAATGACACAATTGTTAATGCTGATATTAACTCATCTGCCCAGATTGCTTACAGTAAATTAAATCTTACCAACTCCGTTGTTAATGCTGACATCAACGCTTCGGCTGCCATTGCTCTCAGCAAGTTAGCAACTGACCCACTAGCCCGCGCCAACCATACAGGTACTCAGTTGGCTAGCACTATCTCTGACTTTGACACACAGGTAAGAACAAACAGACTAGACCAAATGGCAGCACCCATTGCCAACGTAGCCCTTAATAGCCAGAAGATTACCGGTTTGGCTACGCCAACAGTCAGCACCGATGCAGCAACTAAGGATTATGTAGACACGCAGGTAACCAACCTGGTGGATGCTGCTCCTGGAGCACTTGATACTCTCAACGAGTTGGCTGCTGCCCTTGGCGATGATGCTAATTTCTCAACTACAATAACCAACTCTTTGGCTACTAAGTTAAGCCTATCTGGTGGCACCATGACCGGTGCCATCGCAATGGGAACTAGCAAGATTACTGGACTAGGAACCCCAACTGTTTCAACTGATGCTGCCACCAAAGCATATGTAGATGGCGTTGCAATTGCTCCTAGC
>Ga0194133_10001559_pt1 | contig 39131 bp, 39 predicted proteins | sample TA2KigOf40mmetaG_FD_155448 | JGI IMG/M metagenome (GOLD analysis project Ga0194133, IMG submission 155448) | Freshwater microbial communities from Lake Tanganyika, Tanzania - TA2015055 Kigoma Offshore 40m | ecosystem: Environmental > Aquatic > Freshwater > Lake | place: Tanzania: Lake...
TATACCACAATAACTACTACATTAACTACTTGCAATAACTTACATAACAAAAAAGGGATTATACTACAAAAACATAAACAAACCTCCCTTTTTTCATTTTTTACAATACTTCAATGCAATACACTATACATTATTATTATTATCAGAATTATTTGAATTATTATTTTTTTAGTAGTATGCATGTCATATTCTTTTTTATGTATTACATGGAATTGCTCACGACATATTGGACATACTCCACTCTTTGTTATCCATTTTTCATAACACGACCTGTGAATTAGCATATTACATTCACATTCGTAGGTATTTACATTTTTCATTCTCATAACATTACTTTTTTCATAACAAATTATACATTCATCGCCATCATTATCATCCTCTTTATTTTCATAGCTCGGTTCTTCACAATAACTGATGTTTGTTGTAAAATGTACAAACATTCCAATTTGTATTTTATATATCTTTACAAAACAAAAAACAAATACTACATTGGGATGAACACACAATATGGTCTATACCAACATGTATATTCCATGTAATGCGTATTTTTCGGTTATTTCACGGTTAGGTAGCTTTTCATGGTAGTAATCTATTTCTTTTTCAAGCTTTACATCCAATGGTATTTTTAGTTTTCGTTTCTGATTCTCATCTGCAATTATTTTTTTTTGAATCGTTATTTGAAAAATATTTCCAGGAGTTATTTCCTTGCTAATTTGTTCGACGGGCTCTTTTACAGATTCATATTCATAATCTACTTTGGGCTCTATAGATTCTTGTTCGTCGTTATACGCCGGTGCAACAGATTCATTTTGAACATCCAGAGTATTGATTGATTCGGGTTCAAGTTCTCTGTCTTCATGTTCTCTGTACTGAATCGGAATGGCGTATCTTGCATTTTCCAATAAATTACTAAATAAATTATAAGGCGACTCATTTTGTGGTATGTTGCGAAACCTTTCTCTCAATTTACCCTCTACGTGTTCCGCCCTTTTACGAAACATTTCATAAGGAGGAATGTATATATCATCATCTTCGGTATAACCTCCTAATAACACATCATCATTATTATGAAATGCTATAATCGCGACATCTGCATCCTGATCATGTAATGAAAAAAATTCTTTTGTATATAATTTCACCAATTCTTTGTCATATGGAACGTAAAATACGACTTCATTATCTTTTTCGATAACGTAATATTGAGGTTTGTTCTCCATTTACATATATTAGATCAATAAATAAAATATGTTTATATCCAAGAAAAATTGAAACACAAAATAATTTATCTGCAATTAAACATAGCGCTTGCTTACCAATAATCAATGAATTCCGGAACGGGCAAATCACACGGAAAGTCCAAAATTACATTCGATAATCATATCGATATTGTAAAAATCATAACAGACCAAAATCGTCAAAAAATTGATTCTATTTCTATATCCGAGAACAAGGCATTATCTCCAAGATACAATAAGCAACAACTAAGCAACAATCATGGTTAAGAACGTGAAAGGTGGCAAGGGATCCAAGGGTTTCGCTAGAAAATTATTGCATACTCCGGTGAAAACAACGGTGCGTGTTCCTGAAAACCCACTTGAGATATTCGCAATTGTTTCCAAGTTTTACGGAAACATGTGCGATGCTACTACCGTTGATGGAAAAACATTCAAATGTATGATTCGGAATAAATTCAGAGGTCGTTCAAAGTTCAGCTCTCTTATTGCCGTTGGCAATATCATCTTGATAGGGTTCCGTGAGTTCGAAGCCCCCAATTTCAAGATTTGTGATCTATTAGAAACCTACGATGCGAATGACGTTCGGATTCTCTCAAATATGCCTGGTATCAATATTCAACCTCTTATTGCAATTCAAAATGCGGGACATTCCTCATCCAGCGGATCATCTGATCTAAATGTGGATTTCTTTGGAAACGATGATTCAGATATGATAACACACAAATCTAGTGCTACCGCAGCAGTTGCAGTCTCTTCTGTACATATGAGCGACGATGATGATGAAGAAATTAATCCAGACGATATCTAATATCGATCTTTAATAAAAAATCGATCTTTAATAAAAATAAAAAAAGTGAAAAAAGTGATAAAACCCATAAAAAATAAAAAGGGAGATGGTCTCCTCCTTTTTTATTTTTTTTATTTTGATCCATACTACTACTTCATACTACTACATACTTCACACTACATACATTCATTATACAAGACAATAATCATTTAACATCATGCATTTTATCTTTTTACTTTTTACCTTTATTTGCATGAATTCAAAACACTAGTATTAAATTAGATAATAGATTTTTTGAGAAGAGCCCTTAACCGCTGAATATTTCTGGGAGGTGGAGGGGGGATCGATGGACATCCACTGTAATCGAGGTCTAATACATATCCGAACGATCTATCTTCGTTGGATTGGAGAGACTCTGTTGCAGCAGGAGCAGGGGCAGGAGCAGGAGCAGGGGCAGGAGCAGGGGCAGGGGCAGGAGCAGGAGCAGGGGCAGGAGCCTTCTTGGGCGACGATACCGTATTGTCAGATGGATAAATTTTCGCAGGAACAAATACGGGAGCTCTGATGGAAAGTGTTGCAACAGGATTGAACTTTGCCGGAACAACCTTTGCATTAGGGATCGGCGGTTTTACAGAAGCAGGAACAAAGACGGGAGCGTTGGCGGATAACATATGATTGTTATTGGTAGGATTCAACATGCAATCATTTTATCAAATATATGTATTTCAATTTTTCTGAAATACATATTACACATTTTTATTTTTTACAATATAAAATGAACTATATACTGTGCTGAAATATATATAACATTCGCTTCGCTTCACTATACCATAGTCATGCAATTATTATTTTGGGATAAATAACAGTTTGGAGATACAAGCATGTCTTTGTTATTGAGACATTTCGTAGTTTTATTATCATTAAATTGGAGGCACGCATTTTTATTTTTTATTTTTGCACAAAAATCCTTGCATTTTAATCCAGAATTATAATACGATCTACGTGGTTGCCATCCTTCTCTCCGCACCGACAAATAGACGACAATAAATAAAAAAAATAAAATACCAATGATATATTTCACCTCGGACATTATATTATTCAGATGAGATGATACCTATATATAGTTAATATATACATTTGTTCATATCCAATTATTATATGATATTTTCATCAGATACGTCCAACATATGCAGTCGAATTTTTCTCTGTATTTTATCTTCATCCTCAAATAAATACAGTTTGAAAGGATGATGCGAATAATTATCAATATCGACGCGCGACGTTATTCTGGACAACAGTTTAATGTCTTCTAAATAAACCATATAGGAATATGCATCTCCGTCTCCCTTGGCAACTTTGTCAAATACGACTCCGACATGAGTGTTTTTCATAATTTCCGGATTCGAGAAACATCGATGCACCAATTCACAATCGGTCTGTACTTTTCTGATCGAACGTGTGGAGGTATTTATGTACTCAAGCTGTTCTAACCAGTTTTCTAAAAAAGACGCAGCATCTTCACTCATATAATGTATAAGATTCATTTTTTTGAATATCAACATCTGATTCAGCAAATCGACCAATCGACGAATGGGGCTGCTAATATGGACATAAGATTTCAGATTCATAACTTCATGTCCGTGATCATCCAGTTCATTATAGAGCATGTATTGCCCCGATACATTGTTCCACATACTGATAACTTTACGGGTATCGATACTGAGCGACTGATCCAATTCCGATGCCTTGTTTTTATTAATATACATCGCGGACCGAAAAACCCCAAACTTATTTTCTGCCATATAATCACCGCATATACGGTTAATGGCAATCATCCAATAGGCGACTACATCATGGCTGTCTTTCGCGGATGCATCCAGTGCAAACGAGACCTCTGCCAAGGGTCTATAGGTAGTATCTGTTTCCAACATTTTGGGATCCTCATACACATAATTTTTACAAACGCGTATAATCGTTGTCGCAAAAGATGCGGATTCATACATCAATCTCCCGCTGGAATCGATTTTAATATCCATGACAAACGCAAATCGATCATGATCCTTTTGCAAACTGCATAGGGTATCCGAAAGTATGGTGGGAAGCATGGGACGCTTTCGATCTGGCAAATAGATGGTAGATACGCGCTTGCTGAAGGATTTCCATAGACCCATCGTTTCCAACCAAAAATACACGTTTGCAATATAGACGGATACCTCTTTCTCCCCATTATTCAAATTTTGAATACTAAACGCATCATCAAAATCGACGCTTCCTTCGGGATCAATACTAATAATACGATGTGTATTTCTTCGATCCTCTATTTTAAACTGCGGATTATTCATCATTTGATGTATGAATTCATCGCTGGATTTACGACTCAAATGATCACGGGTTTTATTTGTAATATCAGATATGGATTCATGTAGGCTTTTGCAATGGAGTTGATACTCATAAAATGCGTCCAAATTACCGACATCGCCGATGGTTTCCATCAGGATTCCTCGAGGATGTTTGTCTTTCCAGAAATCAAACTTTATTGTCGCGTATTTATTTTTATGAACTTTGGAGAATCCCATGGATACCTCATAGGGAACCAGGAAGGGAGGCATATGTTTATCATCGGGAATAAATTTGTAGAGTAGTTTCTTTTTATTTTCGGTTCTCCCATAGGTCTTGTTTCCATCAATCTGGAGAATGCCGGCAATCTCCCGAGCATTTTGGGTAGAAGAATATTTTAAAACAGGAACATACGATAAATCCGATTCCAATATATCAAAAATATCTTTGGAGAACATTTTATTCTCAAAGGGACGTATCTTGGTGGTCCATTCTTCCTCGACAGGTTTATTTGTATCTACCCGATGAACTCTCCATGAAGAATAATTTCGTACATCTACATAGAGTTGATACATTATGAATTATATAACTCAAATTATAAAATGCAGTTGGATTAGCTCTAAGCTCTATTATATTTATATATAATGTATTTATGTTAATTATCATGACACTGTGTAACTGTGTAAATATGTGGTTTATTTTTTTTATAGTATTCAATCAAGTCTTCGTTATACTCAAATAAGTATTCGCAAATTTTAACAATATCGTCTAGTAATTTAGAATTTAATGATAAATCGCGAAACATATTTTTTTCGTTAATATAATGTTTTCTCTTATACTCGAAACTATCCATAATTTTATTAAATTCAATTCTCTCATTCATTCCCGGGTTAAGATCATCAAGACTTCCTTTTACTCCTAATTTACCATCTTTCATATAAAAAGGTAAATGTTCAGTAGCCTCATCTATTTCATATACAAGTTGGTCAATTTTCTTTTGATACATAGTACATAACCGTTCTTTTATTATGCATTTAAAGTCGTCATTGCTTAAATATTTAAATGATTGTTGCGAATAATAGTCTGTCATATCAGAATCGGCAAAAACATCTTTACATATTTTGTGCATATCGCAAGATACCCATATTTTTTTATGCTCAACACAAGTATTCGTTTCATAACCAGATACATCTTCAATAATTTGTTTATGTAGTATTTCCACTTGTTTATGAAAATAAAATGTTTCGTGATACCGAGCTTCAGGATTTTCAATTAAATCATTAAGTCCGTACCCATCATATACAAAACACAAATGCCAAATACCTGTATTTTCAAATAATAAACATGCATATTTTACTGCAGAGTCATTGTACAATTCAATATTAATGTTATTATTTACCGATAAATCAAACAACGATGGTTCGATTAAATATCGTAAATCGATATAACCTTGTCTAACAGAATTCAATGTATTTAATTTAACTCCAGTATATTTTGATAACATGTTTCTGAATCTGGAATCATTTATTTTATTTGAAATGTTATTTTTCCTTGGTTTCTCACAAATAGTCTCTTTATACTCTACAATCTTATTTATAGCCCAATCAGAATAACATATATATGCTTCTAACTCTGTAGAATCTTTATTATTAAAATCAAAATTAGGAAGGATATCTATTCCAGTGTTTTCAAAATATTCGTCATGTGAGCATACTTTAAATATATTATCAGCTTTATCAGCGCAACCATCATAGTTATATTTTTTATCAAATCCTTGTTGTATAATCCATTGTTTCACATTTAAAAAATTAGGCTCTTCAGTATTTGTCTGAAGATATTTTTTTAAAATATATTCGTGTTCAGAAGATTTGTTCCACGCCGATGGATCAATTTGACGAAATTGGTGCGAAAATATTTTCATATCTTTTATATATGTAGCACGATTTTCCTTATGTTTTTGTGTATTTAGGTGAGCATTATGGTGCGAACGTTGGTCAGGCACAGTGCCGCAAATTGAGCAGAAGTATTTGGAATACATTATATTATATGTAAATAAAAAAGTTATTTCTAAATTAACGTATTCCTAAAATAAAATAAAAATAACTTTTTCTAAAATCGGACAAAAATAACTTTTTCTAAAATCGGACAAAAATAACTTTTCCTAAAATCAGACAAAAATAACTTTTTATATTATTTATTATATAAAACCGGTATTTATAGAATGATAAAAGGAAAGGTGTAAAATTGATTTAATTCATAGTATATGAAATAAAATATACAATTTTTTCGACATGAACAAGTATCATACAAATGCGATTAAAATTCAGTCATGGTTTCGTGGATGTCTTCTACGAATAAAGAATCTCCCGTTGATTATGTACAAAATACAGAATTATCTCAAAATACAAGCATTTATATTTTCAAATCAGAATGATGACGGGCGCATCAACAGTTGTAATGATGAAAATGAAATCATCAAATTGCTTGTTGCCAAATTCGGTGAAAGAATCAGAAAACCCAAAATAAGAATGTGGTACGACATATTGGTTTTGGATAACATGTATGGATGGATCCCGGTGAATATTAAAACAACAACTACTTTCACCTGCGACAATATCGGAAACCTCACCATGTGTGTATATGCATATACGGATGAAAAATTGGATATTCATCGAGATAAAACTTATGAGAATGGAAAAATGAGTGAATTGCTATTTGAAAAGCTGAAATCCTGCAAATACAACAGGATTCATAAGAAAGACTATTACTTCATTGTGTTGAATAAAACAAATGCGCACGATGTTATTGTGAATAGCGTGAAGGGACTTAGCATATTAACTCCCAATATCAATAATTTGCCGTTCCAGATATGCTGGGACAAAAATAGATTATTCAATTACGATTCCATCGAAAAAAAAGTGAAACAATTTATTATGTGTTTGCAAAAGCCAAAGCCAAGTTGGAAGGAAACATTTATGTTAAATATACGTACATTAGATCTCCCCTAAAAACTCAATGGGTATATTGGAATGCTCTATTTGTCGATGACCTATTTTAAATCTCCCTGAAAACATATAATTCGATTTGAATGCATGACTATTTAAATAATCAACCACCTTGTTTATATCGCATCTTTTTTTTGGAATAAGCATTAATAGGTTTCCTCCAAAGTAATTCACACAACCTACAAACGCGACATTTGTTTTCCTTGTTAAATTGTAGATATAGATACATTCCGAGGTCATCTTCTCCCGCATAACATGAATATTTCGCGGTGCGCCCCATTCAAACCAATTATTCTCATTGAAATTCCGTATTTGTCGATTCATAAGCGCACTTTTGTGTTCCAAGAGATACGTGTTTATATTCTCATCATTCGATGGAAAGCTCTCAATATATATGTACTTTTCCAATTTTCCCTCCCCATTAAACACCTCAATATTCCCGAGTGAATTATTCTTATACACCTCTTCCTTTCCGCTAACAATACCCACATATACATCGAAATAATCCTTAATCATTCCAGTATCATTCATGTTTGCCGCTGTTTCCGAAAATGTAATGATGCCACTATTATTTATCAGGTGTAAGGGTGTATCATTGTATAATACATTTTTTTCGAGAGATGCATTCTTGCAATACCTGAATATTAGAATATCGATGCATGCATTTTCAAAGAGATTTTCATTATGAGGATGATATATATGGGTGAATGTGCCATGGTCCATCATTTTCTCTAACAATTTTGATGAACTAGTAAGTTTAAAGAAATCTGAGGGAACAATAAAGATGAGTTCTCCATCGTCTTCCAGAAGCCGATAACACTTTTCAATAAAATCAATATATGTGTTCGCTTTTTTAGTCCGAATATAAGGGGGGTTTCCAATAATCGTATTGTATTTTTTTGGAATAGATTCTTTCAAAAAATCTCCATAAACAACTTTCTCCCTAGGTATATTTTCTAGTACTGGAATAGTAGGGTCAATTTCATACATATCAAATACAATATGAGGTTTTTGCAGAAGTACATAAGATACCAAATGGCCTTTTCCTATCGATGGCTCTAAGATATCGATTGGATCATTCAAAATAAAATCAAATACTTTCTTCTGGAGCTCTTCATTATTAGTAAAATACTGTCCTAATTTCGATTTCGTAATTGTTCTAGTCATTTATGATAGATTAATCTAATATTTTCTTTTGTTATCAATTTTATCGAATAAAATTGTAGTATTATTTAGTTGATTAAGTCAATTTATTTTAGTATGTTATTACCATGATATATTTCTATAGATACAATATAATTGAATATGCCAAGACCCTGCAAATACGGAGAACGCGACGAGTCTGGTAAATGCCCACCCAAGCCCAAGACTACTACAAGGAAAACAAGGCCATGCAAATACGGAGAACGCGACGAGTCTGGTAAATGCCCGCCCAAGTCCAAGACTACTACAAGACGACAGGTCGCAGTTGTTTCGGATGATTCACCTGTACCTGTTAAAGATCGTACAGATGTGAAGATTGTTGTTTATTACAAAAATAAAAAGATTTTGGATAAAAAGGATAATACTACAATGCATGAGAGAGATGTGCGAATTCTTCAAAACTACTTTAAAGATAAATTTGGTTCCGGCTCACCCAGATGGATAGATGGTGATTTTGTTATAAGAAATGTTCCATATCACGCTGAAAGCAAATCGATTAGAAAGATTGTCGCGTATCAAGGAGTTAAACCTATTGCTAAAGGTGATTATCTTTATCACCATAGTATGAGAGCAGAAATGATAGAGAGAGGAGAAATGGTGCCTGTGTATGGAGAAAATTATCCAGTCAATACAAAAATGTTAGATGAGAAACTACAATCTGAATTGAACGAAGAAGGAGAAATGCAAAATTGGGGTAAAATATATGTTAAGTATAGTAAAATATAAAACTGTGTAATCTCATGATTTGTGTAATAAGGTATTTTATATACTAGATCTAATTACGAAAAAAGAATTTTGAATCCTGTTGGATTCTTTTTTTTGTTTTTGTATCCAACTATTTATAATTGATAACAAAAAAATATATGTTATCAATAATCAACAAATAGATTATGGGTTAGATTTCTTCGCCTTCTTCCGTTTCACTTTTTGTACAACAACCACTTCTTCTATTTTGGGGTGTGGGGTTTCATCAATGATAGGAATAATAGGAATAGGAATAATAGGAATAGGAATATCTGGTAATATAAGTTGATCAATATCCGAATAGTTTGGGTATTCTTTTTTTTCAGGAAACATGGGTTTGGGCAATACAATATTTTCGTTATCGTCGTCATCAAACAATTCATTCACATTATTTACATATTTAATTTCTTCCTCGTGAATTGTATTGTTTGTAGGTTCAGGTTCAGGTTCAGGTCCAGGTTCAGGTCCAGGTTCAGGTTCAGGTTCAGGTTCAGGTTCAGATTCATCTTCTACATTTTTATGTTCCATAGTAGTAGATACATCCATTATCCTATTCTTGTTAGTAATTACTTCATTCACTTCAAGTTCAATATATTTATCATTTAAATCCTTGGGAGACGGGGAGGGCGTATTCATATCCACCTTTGGATAAATATGCATAACTTCGAATACCATGTCTGTGAAAGATCGGTTTCGTTCCATTATTTTCGTTTTTTTCTGAGTTAGTTTCCTTTCATGTTTTTTTCCAATTTCTAGTTTGGGAAATTGAAATATAAAACTATGTTCGCTTTCCTTTTCTTTGGGGTTTTCTTTTTCCACAATATCAGGGTTATTCTCATGCTCAACCAATGGGTGGTACTCAATATCGTACTCGATTTTTAGCACTCGTTGTTCATTCTTCTCAACATCAATATTGATATCAAAGATCTTTAATCGATTCATTAAATTGGCCTTTAAAATTCGTGTATCGCTATGATAATATGTGTATTTGTCTTGTACTAATTTATTATTTAATCTACGTTCTATGATATCCTCCCATTCATATTCTTGAGGTAAATAATAAAACTTAGGTTTCACGTAATTGTTTGCGTGTGCAAAATAGTTTTCACAACTAGTATTTGCGCGCGAAAAGAATGAGGTATCAATCGGTTTATTATCTGCATCAAAATACAGCTCCTCTTTGAATTGATTTTGCATGATAGTTTCATTTTCAAACCCGGCACCGACGCCTCCGATTCTCGATGATCCAATATTTGCAGCAGCACCTATTTTATTACCAACGATTTCAGTTTTTGTTATTACAATTTTTTTTGCTTTTAAATGAATAAATAGATCACGTAGTTCTGCCAACTTGGAGTTCAAATATTTTGTCGAATAATTTTCATAAGGAACATAAATATTTTCTTTCGGCAAACGTACATACAATTGTTTCGGCAAAGCATGCCCCTCGATTATAAATTCTTTTTTTAAATCAAGCAAATTCATATCTGCATAATGGCGAATATGCAGAGTTCCAGGAAAATTACCTCGACTTGTTGAAATACGGTCTTTATTTGACTTGAAACAGTATCTTGGCAATTTCACATAATCTTCTTCCATCAATAATATCAAAAATGACATTTCTATGTTTGTTCGTTCTCGCAACTGCTTTCTTCTTGGAACACACAACATATTTATTTATATATTAGGCACAGATTCTAAACAATCAATAAAGTTATATTACGTATTGAATTATATCCTTAATCATTTTTACTCATAATATAATTGCCGTGTATTACCTGTATTACCATGACCATGTGTATAATAGTAAAATAAAGAATATATGGTAAGTTTATATAATTTCGCACGTATATCGAGTCAAATGCATAAACTAGAAATAATTATGACTCGAAAAATGGTAAGTCTCCAAAAACACCCGAAAAGTCTCCAAAAACACCCGAAAGTCTCCAAAAACACCCGAAAAGTCTCCAAAAACACCCGGACATTTTTACCCTTGAAAAAAATGTCTTGAAAATTTTATGCAGCGACGCTGAAAACTGAAAAATGCGGATTGCTGCATAATGCAGCGACCTCAAAAAATCGCATTTTTTCAAAAAACTTTTTGTCCAAAAGTGAAAATTGGACATTTTTAAAATGTCCAAAAACCATTTTTTCAAAAAAGTTTTGGTGAAAAAAAAGGATTTTTATAATATATACTATATACTATAAGAATCAGAATAATAGCGAATTTATTGAGTGGAAATTGATATGGTACTGCTATTATGCTGCGGTATAAGCAGCATATATGATACACGATACACGATACATAGGAAAAGTAAATAAAGATATTGTTGGGGGTATGATTATATAAATTTTTTACATATTAGAATGATGCAATTACAAAAAAATATTTGCAATACGCCAGATCAGAATGGGTTCTTTCATTTTTATTCATCCGTTTTATCGAATACTGTTTTTATGAAAATGGCGACTGACTCTGAGGTATTAACGACAAATAATATTTACAAAGTGAATATGAAGAACTCCGAAAATAATCAAAACATGTCTATTCTACATACAAATGATGCATTAGATAAATATACCGAATACATATATGCAGTTGCAGACCCATTGGATAAGCATCGTTTCTTTATCGGCGTAATATTTCGAGGATATTATACATCTATGTTGGTATCCGGTATGTTCCTGTATTTCGACAATGATGGAAATAATTTGAAAAAGACGGTTATGGAATCTATTTTATGTAATTATGATTGTAGAAATGGTAAAATCGATGAAACAAATACTTATTTATATAATCAAACGTTGCTAATGACACAGATGCATCGCGATTCAAATACACAAATTATTACACTCGCGTGTTTTGATTATAATGATACACTTCTTGGAATATCGATGGAATATACTGACATTAAATGTGGATACTCGAGTACCCCGATTATAAGACATAACCGATGGCTTACATATACCGATGTGAATACCCATAAATATATCATCATTAACTTAGGATCGGTTTATGTCTCCAATGAAAAGCAAGAAGACAATTACTATTCTGTTCGTCGCGAAAAACACATCTGTTATTACGTATATATATACAATGATAATGTGAATATAGACAATACTATCATGGATTTGAACACCACCATTAAAGAAAACCCATACGACGATGGATACCCGCTGGATTGCATTAAATGCGGAAATAGATTGGAGATCGCAACCTTAAATATTGGTATTTTAATGCAGACGTTGGGATGCGGATATTGCAATGAATGTCGTATTCGGTATTCCAAATCATCCAATGCATGGATATGCTGTGATTTTATCGAGCATATTGAATATAATAATAGTATCGATATATGTTCGAATCGTTTGAACAAAGAAAATGACTATATATGCGACGAAATGCATATTTGCATTCCAGTAGAATACCGCACCTGCGAATCTGAATATAAGCCTTATAAAAACATTACTACACTGGTTATTGATACAAACTATATAACTTAATTTACACACACGCACGTATATTGCAGCGAAACAAAAATGTTTATCATAGGTATTTCAACTATAATAAACATCGGATCTATTTATATACCAACTGACTCGAAAATGCAGTAAAACACCTTTTCCAATCGGACATATTGTCTCGAAAAATGGTAAGTCTCCAAAAACACCCGAAAAGTCTCCAAAAACACCCGAAAGTCTCCAAAAACACCCGAAAAGTCTCCAAAAACACCCGGACATTTTTGGCCTGGGAAAAAATGTCTCGAAAATTTTATGCAGCGGCATCGAAAACCGAAAAATACGATTCGCTGGTAAATGCAGCGACTTCAAAAAATCATGTTTTTTCAAAAAACTTTTTGTCGAAAAGTGAAAATTGGACATTTTAAAAATGTCCAAAAACCATTTTTTCAAAATACTTTTCAGTAAAAAATCAAATATATACTACTATCGGGAAATTTCGTTTTCACATGTCTGTAAATCAAAAGTAAAGTAATCAAAATACAAAACTGTTTTTATTATTTCTTCGGGGGTTAAACAAATTCAATATTATGAAAAAATGATAAATACATCTGATGCAATTCTTCAAGAAAATATAATTACAAGAATTGATGAATTTAATGAACAACAACAAATCGATAATATAATAGATGAAATGGATGTGGATGTAATAAAAGAAACTTCCGATGTATAATACCCAACATATTCAATTCAATTCAATTCAATTCAGGATAATCGTATTCTTGTGTATGTATATGCATTCGAATACGTTAATATTTTATTATAATACCGATAAAAAAACATAGTTTTTTCCATGGAATACTTTCAATATTATTATATAAATAAATATGTAATAATACGTATTTTGTTGCTCTAATATGCTGTATAATTTTATTTTATACACTAAACTGCATAATATACATGGGTTCGTCATCGGAAGGTTTTTCATAACGCAGTAATACAGGATGATCAAATAATGTATCCATCGTATCGATGAATCCGTACTTTTCATAATAGGATACCGCGTTTTCTAAAGAGTTCAGAATAATTTTGGTAGTAAATCCGTCTTTTTTATTGATTTGAATTTTTTTAATAAAGTCGTCAAGCATCGAGGATGCATACCCAAACCGTTTGAAATTCGATTTTGTACAAATCATGAGAATATAATAGACACACTCTTTCTTATGGATATCTATTTTTTTTGTATAAATCATGGCACTCGGACAATTTCTGATATCGAAATGATTATTGTCGATCGACCGAAAAACAATTTTATTCTTTTCGTCTTCCAATATACAATTTATGTAATCCAAGTTTATTTTTGGAAATGTGAAATATATAAATAACATATGAATCTCTTCTCGAAATGTATGAATATTATCCGCCAATTCCGAAATATCCGTCGAGTCAATCATATCGTTGATAATTTCGTCCGAGTAATAATTCATTTTTGCTCCGGGTTCTTTGTCTTCGTCGTTGTTTTGATGGTCGCTATCGCTGTCGCTGTTGTTGTTGTAGGTTTGGATTGTATTTGCATGTATTTGTAGAAACAATTCAATTTTATCTGCTATCAAATCTCTCCTATCTAAACATGGACTTTATCCGCCTTTTTGGGTTTATTATCATATTCCATGATTGTTTTGATAATTGGGTCTGGATAATTCATCGATTTTAATATCTCAACGCCCCCCTCCAAATAGCATATTCCGGGTTTCATCGAATACGAATATACAAACTCGTCGTTATCATTTCTCCCAACATCCATTTTATAATTTCGTATTTTACCCGTCGCCTTGCATTTCTTACATATACTTGTATAGTGAGTGGTAAGCATGAATTCTACATTATTAAACTCCGACAAATATACAAGGAATGCATAAGCGGATTTGGTCGCCTCCACAGGATTTGTTCCCGAATACAATTCATCAAATATACAAAAATGACGAGATCCTTCTCCCGATGCGTGAATAGAATCAATAATTTCTTTGCAGCGTCGCGCCTCGGCTTGGAATAAACTATCTCTTGCGGACGTATCTGGTATATTTAAATAGGAATGAATATGCGTATATGGCGTCTTCAAATTCATGGATGAGTAAAATCCCATTCCAATTTGCTGAGTAAATATAAGATTCAGTGTAGTCGCTTTTAGCATGGTCGTTTTCCCAGAAGCATTCACTCCGGTTATAATCATATTTTTATCGAATACACAATTGTTTTTGACACAATTCTCGGAACCCGTATATGCAGGATAGTACGTTTCCACAAACCCCGTATTTTTGGTATGATCATACGTCGCCATGTGGATATTTTCTCCCAGATAATTTTCATGGATTCCATTCAAATTATCGATATATCCCTCAAATCCCATGGAATACCTGAGGCTCTGTCCGTATTCCGGATCCGCATACAATGAATAATAGCATTTCATCATATATCCGATACTACAAAACTTTGACACATTGAATGCAAACGGATTCACGCACTCCAACTCTTTATAGAGGCGCTGAAGAACGCTTATGTGAAAACGCATATTTGTGCAGAAGGATGAGTGCAATCGCTTATTCTCGTGCATATTGACAAATGTCTGCATCTTTAGAACAGTGTTTCCAACATACTTTTTCATAGAACAAATATGTTGATTCACTTCCACTAGATTCCTATAGTACCTAAAAAACGATATAATATTATTATACATCTGTACAAAGTAAAATCCAATCGACATAAATATATAAATGAAATTCGCATTCGTTATGTTTTGAACGGACAATATGGTTTTTCCGATAATATTATGTTTGGCAATATCTTTCAATACGGAGATATAGGTCGAAAAATCAATCGAAATCCCTTTAAATTTCAGAATAATAAAGGGAACAATGAGTGTTAATATTGGAACAATAACTGTCGTAATGGGAGACAACAAATGCACAAACGACATTCCTTGGAGAAATGCTGGAGATTCATTCAAGTATTTTAGCATTTCCCACTCCATGTATGAATATTTATCTAAGAAACGCGGATCGTTTTTGACAGAATTCCATATATGAATAATGTCATCGCATTCATCTCCAACACATCCGTCGCTCTCCCTCGTTTTTTCTAAAAAGACCGGGTGTTCCCGAATAATACTTTGAGACTCCATCAAAAAATCCGTATTCGATGTTATTTGCTTTCCCCATTCAGGAATCATATTCTTACCAAATGTGTTTGTCGGTCTAAATAAATGGTGATACATCGGTTTTACATCCTCTTTTGATCCAGAAAGGAGCTCAAGATCGGAAGATACATGATCCGGTACTTTATGAATATATGCATTGTCTAAATGCTGTATTGGTAATTTAAATTCATTTAATGTTTTATCCACCATCCTATATTCTTTGCACACATGTCATATAAAAATCATGAACGCGTGAAAAAACGACTTAAATAAATACTATAAAGTTATATAGTGTATAATAATCAACCAACACTTAGTCGCATTTATTACATATATTAAATAATAGACAAAATGAGTGTATTGCCAATCTATAGATATTCAATCAATAATATTGAATCCATTTTGGCTGCGGGGTTCCAGCCAAAATTAATGCAATCAATCATTGATATTATAAATACGTTGGATGCAGAGCTTCAAGTTCCGGAAGAGATACCGACAACGGCAGTGAATACATCCTCGGTGGGTCATTTTCCCCGAAAAGAAAAAGCATTATCGGAGAACACGCATCATCATGGTAGCCAAGGCCAGCATGGCGGAAAAAATAAATACGGAAATGCAAAGAAAAATAATCGTAAGCAAATAGAGGTATCTGCTGAAGAATGGGACTCTATGATAGCAGCATCGTCGGTAATTAAACGCCCAGAAACGGATGGATTAGAAAAGGAATTGAACAATATACGTATTTTTATGAATAAGATTTCGACAAAAAATTATGATACTCAACATGCGGTTATTACGGATTCAATTCGAAATTATATGATAAATGCAAATGAATCGAAGGAAGAAGTTGCAAAGTTGTTCCAAACAATGATGGGTATTATTGGTACAAATAAGTTTTTCTCCGAGTTATATGCAAATCTTTTCAAGGAATGGTTTGTTCTTTTTCCCGTTTTAATGGAGCATTGGATTCCTCAAATGGAACAGTGTAAGCACAGTATTGATGATATTCGCAGCATTGATCCGAATGTGGATTATGACGGCTACTGCAATTACACGAAAATTAATGACAAGCGCCGCGCATATACGACTTTTATTGCCAATTTATCGAAAAAAAATGTTATTTCTGAAGAATCTGTGTGTAATCTGTTGAGTTATTATCTACAAAAAACGATAGAATACATTGATGAAAAGGGAAGATCAAATGAAGTCGAGGAAATTACCGAAAATGTGCATATCTTAACAAGTATTATTTCATCAAACATGGCGAACAATGATACATGGAAAACGTATATTGTTCCAACATTGATTCAAATTTCACAAATGAAAATGAAAGAACACGCGAGTTTAACAAATCGCGTGGTATTTAAATACATGGATATTATTGATACGATGGAATAATCATATGACTTATTCAAAATACTAGTAATCATTAGATCTATACCATAATTCTATATGGCATGGATGATCATATTCTTGTGTATATATGATAGGTTCGTGTGTGTATTCATTTGAATAGGTTAATATTTTTGGATAATACTTATACATGGCTCCAGCCAGGTTTTTACTTATTTCAGTGTATTTGTAGTCGCCGTCAATATATCCGGAATAGGTGTAATTATTTTTCAAAGAACACCTATAATAAATTATGTTATCTTTTTTGTACCAAACATAGGTTTGGGTCCGCAATTCTAACGCATCGCGCAGGCTGTTAAATATACATATTTTGTTTGAATGTATATTTAACTTAACTTGGTTGTTTGATTTATTATTATTATTATGCATGATGTACTTTATTTTTAACATACGGATAATATTCAATTTTTCAATCAGAATACGAAAAATAGTATTTGATTATGTTCAAATGCCGTTTGTTCTCCTAAAATATCAATATCAATACTTTGAATAACTTACAGAATAAAAATCAATAATAAAATAAAACTTGCAGCAGAGTATCTAATCAATATATAGTTTTAGTCGATAAACTTATATTGAATCGGGACTAAACGAAAATACAACATCAATACCGATTCCATTTAATTTTTCATTAATAAAATTTTGCATGGACAAAAAATCTGTAAATACACGGAGTTCGTTATCATAGTACAAACGATATATATTTGCTTTCTGAATAATGTCCGCTTTATTGATAATGCATATATTACAATTATTCAAGCTTAGTGCTTCGATTAAATGATCCATATTTAAAAAATTGCACTGGCGTCTTCGCCCGGTAGTCGAGCCATACTCATGTCCTAAGTCTCCCAATAGATTCAGCATACTATCATATTCTTCAGGTTGGAATTTATACAAGCCAACATAGGTATCATACGCTTTTGCAATCCCATAAATATCTTTAATGCTTTTCAATGGAACTCCTGTATTAATGGCTCCTCCCAGAGTACATGTAGATGATGTGCAGTACGGATAATGATTCGTCCAGTTAATATCCAGTTCAAATCCCTGGGCTCCTTCTAATAAAACCTTTTTCACATTGTCTTTCACAAACGATGAAAACCAGAATTTACGCATATCCACAATTTCTATACCCAACGAAGCAATTTCGTCGGAAACGTCTTGCACCCTTTTTCCGGTTCTCAACATTTTTTGTGAATAGGTCGGTCCAATACCGGAGCCCGTGGTACCAACCTTGTTATTTTGTCGATCGTATTCAATGCATTCGGGAGTAATTATATGACATGCTTTGCTAATATATAATCGGCCTTTTGTATCAATTCCTTTTTCATTAAGGCTTTCCAGTTCGCATCTTAGCCTGTCAATATCAATCAGACAATCGCTCGAAATCAAGTTATATACGCTGTTGAGGAGAATTCCGACGGGCAATTGATGAACGACGTATTTGACTCCATTTTCATAAATGGTATGACCTGCATTTCCGGAGCCATTAAATCGAACACACAGATCATAGTTGTTTGTCTTGAGTAAATCATAAACAACTTTTCCTTTTCCTTCATCTCCATAGCTACAACCTAAAACGATATCCGTTCTTTCAATCATTTTTTATTATAGTATATTATATACAATAATTTATATATCATTATTTTATAAATGGTTCGGTCAATTATAAACGCAAGCATCGAATACATTGAAAAAAGGACCATTGATCCTGAAGACAAGGGTCATTTATCAAGTATGTATATTATTGAAATATTTGATACTGAAATTGTTATTGTTTTAGGTAAGCCAAAATATACATATTCAAACAAAGATGTGGTATATTATCCAATCTATGTTGTCTCCAAAGAGAACAAGATCAAATCTCAGATCGGCGTATTCGAATCGGTTCTTGCAAATACAATTCGTCTTGTAGATGAAGATGGAGATATTGATATTGATAAATTAGGAGAACCCTTATTGTACAGTTTTGTGAATAAAAAATACATACAACTTGCCAATAGTGATCCCAAAAAATACATCGAACCTCCCGAGACGATGAAGCCTGTTGGATTGCAAAAGGAAAGAGAAGAGTTAAAAGCTTCAGACTCGGAACCTAAGGGAGATAAGAAACAGAGAGACGAGGATAGTTGCAGTAGCAGCGATGATGAATGCGATGTGTTTTCGTTGAAGAAAAAGAAAAAGGCTGATACAAAATCAGAGAAAGAGAAAGAAAACGAAAAAGAAAAATCACAGGGCATATTTACAATTGATACCAAATTTAGAAAACCGGATAGTCTTCAAGAAGAGACCGAAGAAGATGCCGATGAAATCGTTAAAAAGTATCGCGAATCATCGTCGAATATATGGATCGAGAAATTCATGAAAAACAATAATTACGGGATTGTAGATAATGAGGGTGGCGGCGATTGTTTGTTTGCTGTTATTCGCGATGCCTATGCCCATATTGGGTATCAGACAACCGTATATAAATTGCGTGAGCTGCTTGCCGGCCAATTAACCTTGGACAAATTTGAAAGTGATCGCAAACTTTATTTAGAGTTCGAATCCAGAAAAGAGGAGATTAAAAAGAATATGAAGGATCTCAAGACAACGATGGAAGAATATGAGAAGCGACTGAAGAAGATAAAGAAGCAGGAATCTCCCAACAATGACGAAATTGAAAAAATCAATGAGACAATGAAAGACCTTTTCAGTAAATACGAAATAGAAAAAAAGGATTTGAAAAAAGCGGAAAAGGACCAAACGGATTACATCGGACATCTTTCAGAAATCGATAGTTTGGAGAAATATCGCGACTATGTGAAATCGTCGAATTACTGGGGAGATGCATGGGCAATCTCCACACTCGAAGCCTTATTAAAAGTGAAGCTGATTATCTTTTCAGAAGAGGCATATTCACAACGATTCAATGACGGGGTCTTGAATTGCGGTATTGTAAGTCAAATACTAGAGAACAAGCCGTTTGATCCCGAATATTACATCATGACAACATACTCTGGCAGTCATTATCGCCTAATAACCTATAAAAACAAACATATATTCAATTACAAGGAGATCCCCTACAGCGTTAAAATATTGATTGTGAATAAATGCTTGGAGAAGAACGCTGGGATCTATTATAAAATCCAGGATTTCCGCAATTTTAAATCAATGCTGGGACTATCTCCCGATGAGGGAGAGCCGAAAGACGATGATGACGTCGATGATACAAATGACGATCTCTACGATAAAGATACCGTATTCACGTTTCATTCCAAATCTCTTGCCAGTGCAAAACCTGGAATGGGGACTGGAGAAAAAATACCTGCGGATCGTCGATCCGAATTCACGGCTCTTTCCAAAATAAATAACTGGAGAAGAATGTTGGACGATTCATGGTTGGGCGCGCCCTTTCGCATAGACAATCATATGTGGGCCTCGGTTGAACACTACGTTCAAGGCTCCCGATTCAAAAAGGGGTTCCCCGATTTTTACTTGCAATTCTCCCTCGATAATCCGAGCGAGTTGTCGCAAGACCCCGAAGTCGCCAAGGCCGCCGCGGATCTTAAAAAGAGCAAGAACAAATCCTTGCGCCCGGCAAACGTGAAAGAGGATGTGGATTACAGTCTCGGGCGAGACATCGAGGAGCGAGAAACAGCATTGCGCGCAAAATTCACACAAAATGATGAATTGAAACACGTATTATACAGTACGCGCGACGCATTGCTAACCCAATATTTGCGCCGACAACCGGCACAGAAAGATATTCTTATGATGAAAATTCGACAGGAAATAAGGTCTTAAACATTCAATTATTTAACATATGTGCAATATCCATATATTTCACATATCATAACATAACATATCATCCACAAATTCATTGATAACCCGACTAAAAAAGAGCACGAAACACCATGGTTGTTAATACAAAGAGAATTCCTCCCCAAATGGTATCTATAAGTACTGTGGAGAATGCCCAGTCGCGAAGCAGTGCATAACTGGTTGTCTCATATACGCCGTATATAACTAGACCTAGTAAAAATGCATCCAAATAACTTCTTTTAGGCTTGATGATAAAATAATAAATACCGGCGACAAGAAATAGATAACACAACGCGGCTCCCCATAGATTGATTTTCATGGAAGATCCCTGTACGGTCTCCACTTGCCACTTAAAATATCCCTTCATCGTTTGCAAATACACATAGTCAATCGCCAACATGGCAATTGCAATCGTTATAATATGTAATGGAAGAGAGTCCATAATCATTGTATATAGTAGAACGATATATTTCTATCAAACAACATATTATACAATGAAATCTCCCCCTCCCAACTATTTCTTTTTCGTAAAATATTCTTTTACAAATTATACTAAGTATATAGTATAATACATTATTGATATCTATCCAATCCAATATTTATCGAATTCGAATCATGAAAGAAATAACTAAATACCTGAATCATTTTATGAGTTCGACCTTTGAAGGCAACGATTATCATATATCTCCCGAGGTATCTGGTTTCCTTTCTGAAAAATACAATGAAATCGTGGAAGCACATCGTGAATGGCAAACAAATAAAGATGCTGTTTTATCAAGAGGATCCAAAATACATTTTTCAACTGAGAATGAATGGAAGCAGGGAATACACTACAATTATTTACAGGAAAATATCAAGGAATATCTAGAGGCTTCTCCCAAAATGGGAATGAAATATGATTTTTCGGTTTTCGAACAAGATATTTCGCTCTATATTGTGTATCCCTTACCCCCCAATCAAAATACGGATATAATATCTCCCAGGAAGCTTGCCAAATATTACGAAACCATTGTTTGCAAAATATATATGTGGATCCATATTGCAAATAAGTATCGGGAGAAAAATTGTTCTCAAAAACTGAACATATATCTGTATTTAACTGACATGGTGAAACTATTATCCAAAAACGGGGTTATTGGGAGATTGAATGCGAATACGGGTTTCACTACGCCATGTTCTTTAAAAAATGAAATATATGTATTTCGAGAGGAAGAATGGTTCAAGGTCTTTATTCATGAATCGTTTCATTCTTTTGGAATGGATTTTTCACATCCCCAGAAAGAAGACATTCAAAATATGTGCGAGCAACAAATCCATAGCATATTCAATATCCCCGACATAAATGTCCTTGTATTTGAAACATTCAATGAAGTATGTGCGGAGATTATTCATCTTCTCTTTTTTCATTTCTTCCGCTCTCCCTCAAAGAATTATTCTGAGCGTAGCATCGAAACCCTCTTGAATCGAGAAATGTCTTTTTCCGCATTCCAATCCGCAAAAGTCATGGCTGATTATTCTATGAAATACACCGATTTATATTCACAATCTCCCGATGCTATCCAAAAAAGAAAGAATTACCGGGAGAATACGAATGTATTTGCCTACTATATATTGAAATCTCTATTGCTGAATCATTTCGATGAATTTATATCATGGATAACACATAGTAATAGGGGATCGTTTCAATTTATTTCGACCGTACAAAACGCATCTGCATTTTGTTCCATGATTCGGGACATTTATAATGATCCAGACTACGTGGAGAAAGTCGAAATATATTCAAGATGGTTCCATTCCCATAAAAAAGACGAAAGCATCGAGGCAAAAACCCTTCGCATGACCATCCATGAATAAATCGGGCGTCAAAATACTCGTATTTTGAACGCGTCGGCCGTGTCGATCGAGTCTATATAAAATTGAATAAATTGTGGGACCAATGATTTATGTTAAAGCAAATCAAGCAACCAAATAATTGTATGGGCATTAAATATCTCAACAAGTTTCTATTACAGAATTGCAGCAGAGAATCAATTCGAAACAATGTAAGTTTATCCGAGTTTCAAGGAAAAATACTTGTTATCGACGCCAGCATTTATATATATAAATTCCTGGAAGAAAAGGCGCTGATCGAAAATATGTATTTATTTGTATCGATTATGCGACATCATAATATTATACCTATATTCATATTTGACGGAAAATCTCCTCCCGAAAAAAAGGGGTTGTTGTATGAACGGCGCATTAAAAAAAGAGATGCGGAAAAAATGTACATGGAACTACAGTTATCCTCGGACGGATCCAACAAAGACGTCGAGCAAAAATTGGATTCATTGCGTCGTCAATTTATCCGAATGACGGATGAGAATATCAAAACAACAAAGGATCTATTAACCGCATATGGAATCAAATATTATGATGCAGAGGGAGAAGCCGACGTGTTGTGCGTGCAGTTTGTCTTGGGAAATCGCGCATGGGCATGTGTTAGCGATGATATGGATATGTTTGTGTATGGATGTCCCCGTGTTATTCGATGTATCAGTCTTATGAATCAAACGTGTATGCTGTATGAATTAGATAAGATACTTCGTGATCTGAATATGAGCATGATACTATTTCGACAAATTATGGTATTGTCGGGAACGGACTATAATAGCAATGAACACGCATCTTTAACAGATACCATGAATTGGTATTACGAATACAAAAAACAAATGAATAAGGGAATGATTCGCGAGTGCGACGATTTTTACGAGTGGTTATATAGAACAACGAAATATATAACCAATATGGAGTTTCTCCAAAAAGTGTATAACATGTTTATACTGAGTCAGGATTCTGAATCCATCTGCGATTTTACAGATAATCTATGTATAGACACGAAGGATGACGCTGCATTAAACGAGCTGTTGTCAAGAGAGGGATTCTTGAAATAACTTGTACGGACTAAATATTCCGTCAATTTTGTATAAATACATAAATACATAATCATACATAACTATGATTCAATAAGTACGATTCAATAACTATGATATTTATTTTTTGTTCCGAGAAAGAAAAGGAAAACAGAAACATGAAATGGTTTCGTCCAATTCAATGGTCGCTTCCAATACGTTTGTACTTGCATTGATAACCTTAATGCATGTTTCCTGGTCTTCTATATGTGTTAAATCCGATTTCACAACAATAATCAAAATGTCATGAATAAATTTCAATAATTCTCCTCGGGTAATGTTGAGTTTCTTGAGTTTGGGAGAATACATATTGCATACGTTTTTTATCAGCAATATAATGTCAGGAATATCAGATACGTCCATTTTACCATTTTTGAAAATACTGGTTAAATGCTTATCGATTTCGTTCAACATGTTTAGTTCGTGCATCAATAAAACATTTATTGTCTTCAATCCTTCGGGAGATAGCGTATTCGTATTCTCATTCAACTTTTGTTGATTCAATACAAAATCTTGGATAAGTTGAATCAAGGAAACGGTACTTGCATTTCGGTCAGATACAGATGCAGATGTATTCATAGTTATTTCATCTAAAGTGGATATCGAGAACTTCGACATTTTATTATACATATTTGATGGATAATAAAACATGATTACATACGAATTCTAAATAATAGATGCAATAAAAGAGCCGTTAAAATCCTCCAAACCTGTATGGATCAGATTAATACTTACATCCATATATACATTTCCACCCATCTTTGACCAGCGATGGCAAAACATCCAGTCCTCTGAAAAATAATGATCATCCTCTACACCGCAATCAAAGAGTGCATAGGCATATTTATTTTCATCTCCATGCAAGAATCCAACATCATCCGTATATTTGGTAGTAGGGTAAGCTTTGATCATTTGCTCAATCATAGAACGTTTAAACATCATAAATCCAGTTGCAATATGCTTCACCCTGGCAATATTGTTATCGATGGTGAAAACATTGTTCAGAAAATTAGTATTGTATTTCAGCAAATTGTGTTGAAGGTAATTGATATTATTGAATGAGTTTCCAATAGACGATTTGCTCTTTTTCTCAAGAATTTTCTTCACAAAGTCGCCGTTGTCTTCTACTAGTTTATCCCAATTATATTTCTTCAATGGATACACGCCTCCGATCAATGATTTATCAGACAACATCAGTTTAATAATATCTACGGGATCCCAAGTTATATCGCTGTCAATAAACATCATGTGAGTTACCGATGGATTTGCCATTGCCTTTGCAACTAGATTGTTTCGCGCACGGGATACCAAGCTGTCATTTTTACAGAAATCAATCGTTACCGGAATATTTAGTTGTTGAAATATATTCACTGTTTTCAGGATACAATGCACATAATTAACAAAGCACATACTGCCATAACACGGGGTTAGGATGGAGATATGGGGCTTATTTGTCTCTACATATCTCTGGACTCTTGTTAAAAAATCATTATTTGCAGCCGCTTTGGCGGAAATATCTATGGGATATGGATAGGGATTCTCCTTCTGGGTCGTAGGAGCAGGAGGTGTTGTTGTGGATGATGTCGATGTAGGTTTTAGCGCAGAAGGAATGAAATCACTATTATCCATTTCGGAGATTCTAAACTCCGAGGGAGCATTTCCAATTTTAAATATAATATTATCGTCGTTTGTGCTCATTTCATACAGTACGTTATTTGGTATAGTACTGTTTAATATGTTTTCACCATAAATATCTAGTGCAAATATGTTTGTACATATCTTTATAGTGTTTGGTTGCCTTATTATGTTATTGTATAATATACGATATTACATATTATAGTTCCATCATTATATCCAGCATCATGAATATCAATCTAGAAAAATGCAACAGATTATTACGCTATTTGAATAAAAAACTACGTAGAAAATGCGGAGATTCACTTAAAATCGAGTTCGGAGATTACAATCAAATCATTTCTGAAAAAACAAGCGTATCGTTATACAGTAAGGAATCCGCTGATTACCAGTTGTTATTGTGTCTGAATAAAGATAATTCATGTATATCTACCATATCATGCAAAATAAGCAAAGACGTAGTCGAAGACGTAAATAATGGAGGTATCCTTGAAATATCCTCCAAGACAGATCCGAATTACGAAGGACGAAAATATAACCTTCTTCTGCGATGTGCAATACTGTTATTGGCACCCCATATTATCTATAGCGAAAACGGGTCGGACTACAATATAATACGTGTAATGTCCCGCGCAATAAATCCAATATCCATATTATTGATGGCAAAGTATTTTAAAGCATCGAATCATGACCTTGACGCATATATGGAACAGGAAAGTCTCGAATTTGAATCATTAACTTTGGGAGATATACAACAGTTTTATGACAAATTAAATGAGATCCCAGAGTTTGAAACTGAAGAAGAAGAAATGGCTTATTTGGAAAATAATGAAAACATAGGAAATCCTGTTTTACTCTATGTAGATGTTAGCAATCCGTCTATTATTGATAATACACATCATTTATTTTCGGATCTTGTTATTCGATTTCGATGCCCCGACGCAGCAAGTGGAGGTAGGAACATGAGGAAGACGAAAAAAACCAAACGAAAAACAATTAAAAAACGACAAAAAGACATGCGAGAATCCACACGAACAAAATACAAAGGCTTAAATAATACTCGTTAAAATACTCCGATAATGGATGTATGCGTCGTTCTATGATATGTAAAGCAAAATACTATATGTATATTTTGTTTTACTTTGGTTAGTAGCGGATCTAGGTTTCGATCCTAGGACCTCTGGGTTATGGGCCCAGCACGCTTCCTCTGCGCCAATCCGCTTATAAGTTATGTGTTATGTATATATTTTTGTATTCGTCCGTCTTTTTCTTTTTTTCTTTTTTTATTTGATTTTTCTGATTTTTATTGTACTACTGTACTCTTATTTGATTTAAGCGGACTTGATGAAGTGGGTCTTCATGTATCTCTGGAGGTTGAAATACGAAAGCTCATCGTTGGCGCCGAGCTTGAGGAGGGCAACAAGCTTGGTATCGGGGACAATGATGCGGCCGTTGGTCTTGGACTGAAGGCTGTGGGCCTTGATGTACTTGTCGATCTCGGAGCTAACCTGAGTGCGAGACATCTCGGTGCCGACCTCCTTGCCGAGGAAAGCGGCAAGCTCGTCGCTGATGCGAGTGGGCTTCTGGAAACCAGCGGCCTTGCGAACACCGGTGGATTTCTTCTTGCGAGAAGAGGACTTCTGGGCGTTCTTGAGCTCACGAGAAACGGTCTTCTCGAGCTGCTTGAACTCGGACTTCACAGAGACAAAGAGGTCCGCAAGCTGCTTAAGCTTAGCGTTGAAGGTAGCGAGCTTGTCCGCCATGGAGGAAACATCCTCGGCGGCAGCATCCGCGACAGCAGGGGCGACCTCGACGGGAGCGGGGGTAGGGGCGACAACAGGAGCAGGGGTAGGAGCAGGAGCAGGAGCAGCAGCGGGGGCAGCCTTCTCCTTCTTCGAGGAGGAAGCCTTGGCCTTCTTCTCCTCAACGGGAGCAGGGGCAGCGACAGGGGCAGGGGCGGGAGCAGAGGTAGAAGGAGCGGATTTAGATGATCTGACCATTTTCTTTTTGGTATATACAGTTATAAGGTTCTTTTTTAAGTGGTTTTAACGCATTATAATTATTTGTTTCTAAAATACACTGGAAGATTCGAATACCTCTAAACTTTCTATGACAAAAATTGATAAATTCTCCTTTGTTTATTGATTTTTCAGAATTTCAGGATTCCAGGATCCCAGGATCATATATGCTATTTTTCAAATTTATATATTTTTCATATATAAAATTGTTATTTACATCTATACAACCGACTCATACAGCCAGTGCAAATTGTTTCGAGCATCGGCAGATACAAGGGTTAATGCCATTAATACAATCATAGATCCCAACTTCCGGTATTCCGGATCTGGACTTCCATAGACCATATTTTCAATGATAGTAATGCAAATTTCGCGCAATCTCCCCTCATATAAATAGGGATCTCTTTCTATTGAGGATAATGAGGGAACCCGTATATTCAAAAATGGGTCATATAGACTGCATATTTGTTTTCTGATTTCAATAGACAGATTTGCTCTATAATACCATATATCAAATATATGTCTGTAAAAATAGAAGTATTCGCGTGTATCCAAGGAAGAAAACCAAATACTCTGCGTGTAATTTCCCAAAAGATCGATATCAATGAACAGGTCCCGAATTCTCTGCTCGATACGCGATTGCTTCAACTCTACCAATTTGTATAGAAGAGTGCGTTCCGAATCATTTAAATATCCTTGGATCAAATTCGATATGGTAGATATATATCCCGGAGTTGTTGTTGCAGTGTGAAAAATAAGGTGTCGTATTCGATCTGTGCTTTGATGTCTTTGATTTTCATTTCTTTGGCCAGTTGGAACTATATTGTTAGATGGAGGTGGTGGGACATATATGGATTCTTTTTCCACAGTATCGAGTGCATCTGGAAACAGTATAACAATCAATCTCCCTAAAGTCTGAATTATTTTCACATGTTTATCGCTCATTTGCTCGCGCGTGTATGGATTTGTAATATTGCATTTCTTGTACATAGTTAGCACGGATATAATATCGAACCCATAGACAAAATCATGGCTATCTTTGCAACTAAAAAATCGTTCAAAGGGTATGCTGCTTAAGGGTTCTAACGTACAACCGTCGCACTCATTCACACACAGAGCCCTATTTTTAAACCCCATGTATTTAAAAAAGTATCGAACCATATATGCCCGAAATGTCCTTTGTATGCATATTGCAGAATTCAACTTCAAAAAATGGCAATAAATGCGATCAATGAGTTCAGATTTGTTCCCAGATATTTTTAATTGATATGTTCTAGCAATCAGTTTTAAATCGGGTATTTTATAATTTTGTAAAAACGATTTTGATTTACATTTTATAAATTCATTCATAATAGACGGCGGATGTGGATTCATTCAATAAAAAATATGTACTATTCCTAATAATAAAATAATTTTATTTATTTCTATTCTCATATATAATATGTATGATTATATACTTATACGATTTCACTATCAAATCCACGAAAATGTTTCTTTTCCGCGAAATAAAATGGTTTGACCATATATGGGTTGGGAGATTCAGATTCCGAGATTCCAAGATTTCGATTTCTCATATATTATATCTCCGATCATATGTGAAATATTGGTAGGAATAGGATTTGTTTCGTGATTCGTATGTATTGCTTTGATAAACCAATGGAAACATGTCTGGACTCGATTTGATATCTTTCCAATTTTCGAAAAAAACATTTTCAGAATTATCAACCTTGGGAGATTTATCCACCGCTACAGATTTATCCACCGCTACAGATTTATCCACCGCTACAGATTTATCAACCGCTACAGATTTATCCACCGCTACAGATTTATCAACCGCTACAGATTTATCAACCGCTACAGATTTATTATAGGAAATAACTGTTATGTGAAATTGGGTACATTGATCAAAAAAGAGGTTGTATATTTGACTACCGCCAATAATATACACCTTTTTATATGGATGGGATATATGCAGCTTACGTAAAATATTCATGGCATCTGTATAATGTGTAATATACACTGTCTTATCTTTATTCACAATAGGTTCAAACACGCGACTTAGTACAACATGAATACGATTCGGCAAAGGAGATGATGTCGGCAAAGAATCGTATGTCTTTCTCCCCATAACCAATATATGATTGGTTGTTAGTTCCTTAAACCGCTTCAAATCTTCGGGCACATGCCATGGTATGGTTTTTCCATTCCCGATCATTCCGTTTTCATCGCATGCGACAATAAGTTCCATGAACTGAACAAAGAAAAAGAAATGCTATATAATTATTGTATTATATGATATATATTTCATATATTGTCTAATATATATATATTATACACGTGAATTTGTATAAAATGCCGACCGATGCAGAGATCATAAAAGTGAAAACAAATATTCGTAATATGATCAATTTCAACAACTATTTGAACACTCAGGGAAACACTAAAATATTAAACGCATACATGCTATTGAGCTTGGCCGATAATCATGATCTGGGAGTTCAAATTGGATTAAATTTATTATGTGGTGCATTTTGGGCACTCGGCGGGCCGTTTGGCGCAATAGGTGCAATTGCCGCCAATTTTTTAGCAGGAATGGTTGGGTCATATGCATTCAGTACTCCGCCCAGCTTGAATGCGCAAATATCATCCTTATTAACTCGATTCCAAACGACATCCGAACAGTTGAATATGGATTTAGAAATTCTATATAGCGATCCATCCGCATACTGGGATAAAACATATACTGGAAATGTAATAACTCCATTCGGGAATTATACGGCGACATGCAGTGTCTCCCAACTTGGTACAATTGATTTTCCGTCGGAGGAAGATCCGCTATTCATGTCGATGATCTATACTTCTCAATATGCGTTAGATCAGACCGTTTGGGCACAACTATTACAAAATTTTGTAATAACCCAATATCAACCTGGAACGGAATATCCATGCTCTCGATATAGTGAAGATACTCTGAAATCCTATGCAGCATCTTTTTATGGCGTACATCCGTCCTATTGGAATTGTTGGTCATATTATCATGTTGTAAATAAAAAAGGGGAGGACAAATCATACTATCTTGAATATCAAAACAATATTGGAACAGGAGCGAGTATGTTCAGCGATGGCCATCTAAATGATACCGCATGCGCGTATCTGTTTATAGACTCCTATGATGATATTATTATAAATCCGAATGGACTATTTCATAGATCCTTTGTTTTCACAGGATTATCCGGTATTACACATAAAATCGATTATTTAGCACATGCAGAAAAAGCAGAGTAATGCGTTATATACAATAAATGATCATATATAAATTGGATATTATATTATCATTTTCACGTTGCGTATATGCGCAGTTATAACTTTGCGTTATATAAACTTTTTCGCTGCATTTTATTAGCAATTTACAAATTGTCCAAAAAATTGATTTAAAGATTGGGCTATATAGTTATGCATAAGTTCCTATCTTATCCTATCAGTATTTCGTTGATTTAAAATGTCCAAGCCTATTGTTGTTTCCGTTGCCGATTGGAATCCCGCTTCCGTTAAGTACATGGCCCCTAAGCTGAACAAGCAGAATGGAAAGGCGATCTCGATTATTAGCAAGCAGTCAAATCGTTCTCTACATATTTCGACGCCTCTTATGATGACCTGGGGTGTCTCTGATTTCGTGGATGACAAGGGCGAGTCCGATGGCAAGTACAGCATTTCGCTCGTATTTCCTAATGATGAGTATTCGACTCCTGCAACGTCTCAGTTTCTCCAGAAGCTGAAGGAGTTTGAGAACCAGATCTTGGACGACGCAGTTCGTAATTCTGAGCTGTGGTGGGGCGAGGAGATGTCCCGTGAAGTGGTGAAGCATACGTTCTTCCCCTTTCTCAAGTACAGCAAGAACAAGGATACCAAGAAGATCGATTACTCGCGCCCTCCTACGATCCGCGCCAAGGTTCCCTACTACGACAACCGTTGGGGTATTGAGATCTACGATACCAACTCATCGATGATCTTTCCCAAGGAGAACAGTGTCGAGACCCCCGTAGATCTGATTCCCAAGCAGAGCAGCGTCGCATGCATCCTACAGTGCGGTGGTATCTGGATTGGTGGCAAGGGCTGGGGTCTAACCTGGAAGCTTATTCAGTGTGTCGTCAAGCCTCGTGAGGTTATCAGTGTGTTTGGTAAGTGCCACGTGCAGCTATCTGTCGAGGACAAGGTCGCCATCGAGAACCAGGAGATTCGCGAGGATGTCGATGCACCTCATGATGCTGCGGTTGCTGTATCCTCGACTGCGGTTGAGGACAGCGATGACGACCACGAAGAGACTCAACCTGAGCCCGAGCCCGAGCCAGCTCCAGTGCCTGCTCCAGTTAAGAAGGTTGTTAAGAAGGCGACTGAGCCTGCGCCTGCACCTGCGCCTGCACCAGCACCTGTGGCAGAGCCCGAAGAGGCTGCACCCAAGAAGGTTGTTAAGAAGGTTGTTAAGAAGACGGCTTAAAAAGTAAAATCGAATTAAAACACCAAGTATAAAACACCAAATAAAACACCAAGTTAAAACACTAAGTAAAACGCTAACTAAAACACCAAGTAAAACACTAAGTAAAACGCTAACTAAAACACCAAGTAAAACAAAAAGAAAAGAGAACTAAAATAAAAAATCCAAAAAAACTCTCTTTTTTTATTGTTTTATAAAAACAATATGAAAATAGGTCTATAAAAAATACAAATTTATTATAGACGTAAATAAATATGCTATCAAGAATTGCGAGAAAACAATCGATTGCTTTGAATTTGATTGGTAGCTTACACGATAATAAGCAAGCGACTTATGATATTACAGAGTTCATGTATCTTGAAAACAAGAAATATATATTAACAAATAACGCGACTGAATTCAAAAATCAGTGTCTGCATCAACATTTCACCCAAAATACAGACAATATTATATTAAACACAATGGATGTCGCCTATTATGATAAATTAGCCTATATTCATCAATGCGCAACGAATACGAATCGAAAACTATGGAACATGCTCATATTTCCTACGCCAAGAGATAACAAGAATCGCGTGTATATGTGCAATGGATTGTTTATTGCGGAATACTATTTGTCGGATAAATATGATGATAAAAAGCGTTTCGTGAAATTTCTTTTGAACAACTAGACGACTAGAATGACCGTTGCTAAGCTAAGATAAAACATACATTTGCCTGGTCTCTGAAATAAATAATGTAATTATGCATTTCTAATTCGACAATTAGTTTTTCAGTTAAACCGTCATGGTCCCGCTGTTTATCTTTCAAATCAAACTCGACCAATAAATAACGTGGGAATATCGAATTTGCAATCATATTTTTGATAACGACGATCTCTGCGCCTTCAATATCCATTTTCACCAAATCAATATGAGTGTGTCCCAATTGGTCCATGATATTTTTCATGGTCGTCGTTTTCACAATATCATATGTATCTGAATACATATGTTCAATCAGTGTCTGTGATACATGAGCTGGATTCGTCTGTCGATAAAATTTCAGCTCTTTTTCACTGTCCCAAAGACCCTTGTCAATAAACGTGAATTTGTTGAAATCGGGTTTAAAATGAAAATCTCCCAAATACGTCTTTCCCAATTCGTCTTTGTGCTTGTCTTCGTTAAAATACTCGATCACTTTCTGGTAATACTTTTTTGCCCGGTGGGTTGGATCGATCAATACCATATTTGACTTGTATTTGTTGTGCAGTAATAAATCAAACGAAATATCTTCTCCCACTCCGGCGCAATACACAATACTATTTTCGGTTAAGTTGCATTCCTTGGGAACGCCCCATCCACCATAATTGGTTCCTAGTTTTTCAATTTCCATAATAAGAATATTGAAATTGAAATAAATGGCGATAATCCTTTATATACCTATATTCGGCGTCGTTTTGCTTCTAAACCGTATATTACTATATATCCATCGATAAATGTAGATTTACATGAATAATTATATCTCCCTTACGTGAAACGTCGTACATGTTTTTGGGATTCACGCGGGAGATACCCATTCCATAAAAGGTTATTGTCTGCAACTTTTGCAATCGCAAATCGCGCGTTTGAACCTGAATTAATCGCTTTCCAATAGGAATATCTACATGCGATTTGTCCCATAAGTGTGAAATCTCCCAGAATGCGTTAATATGAATATTGTTGTTTTCATCGATTTGCATGTTTTCAGGCAATAACGGGTTGCATTTCACATACAAATCCGAGCCAGAATTATCATACACGAGTTCATGGTGCCATAGTGGAACAATATACGTATTCCCATTTTCCTTCAGTTTGTAGAGTTGATCATTCAAAAGATCGTCGATAAACGGATTCAGTACAATACACTCGTCATTCTCAAACTTGAAAACAACGATTTCCTTGACTTTTTCTAAAAATGAATCATCGATATGGAGAACGTCCCTATATTTGCAAAGAATATCGTATATTTTCAACAACACCTGTTTATCCACCTTTTTCAAATAGTCGAGTGAATGCGATTCCCCACTATTCACAATTTTATTAACAATACTGCATATAAGTGTGTTTGTATAATCTCCCACACCAACATTGATTCCCTTGAGCACATTTTTCATGAATGAATGCAACATGTTTCCGTAATATCCAGCAGAACCTTCACTGGACTCCTCCTGAGGTACATCGTCGTCGCAGGATGCATTCTCAGTATTCGCGTATTTTTTCAGATACTCATATGCGTTTTGCACTTCTTGAAATTTCTCCGATGCATTCTTCTCCTTGTTTTTATCGGGATGGTATTTGAGCGCCATCATTCGATAATGGCGCTTCAATCGATCGAACGCTAAAGAATACATCTCCGTATTTTCAAGACCCAAACACATACATGCATTATTGTATTCCTCATTACATATCATCCGTTTTTCTTAAGCCCAAACACTTGAATTATAATATAAAATAAAATACTCTCTAAATGATAAATCGGGCGATAGTTGTTGTTAAAATATTTGAAAAACAAGTGCGTTTTAATAAGCACATTTGTAATGCCGCGATTTTTCAGAGAATCGTTTTGGATAAAATAAATAATAATGTTCCATATACATTCGGATACGTCCAAATTGTAAATCAACATATCATAAATGGTATCGCGAAACTGGGTGAATACGATTTTCTGATAATTCTCCATTTCTCGGATGATGTTGTTGCATACAATATTAAAAATGTCTTCTGGAATAGGAGCATTTTCTGAAAGAAGGGAGAATGATCGTATTTCCTTGATGTTTGTTATGCAATCGGAATCGATATTATTCATGACCGATTTCATGATATCATCGCTGCAAATCTCCCGAGGTGGTCCCGATAAACATAAATTTAAGGATCGTTTGTTGGTATTCGATACGCGATGAATAAACCCGGAGTTGGAGTGATTTACTGCATCTTGTTTATTTAAAAGTGCCAGCTTAGAATACACTTCTTTCGAGGGGCGTTTCACAGACAATACATAACATGTATTCAGCATGTTATTTGGAATAAAACTGATGTGCTCTGTTAATATAATATACCGTATTTGAATTCCGCACTGCGGGTGATTGTATTGCTGGACATAGCTGTAGAATATTTCGAGGAGTTCATTATGTATGTGGTGAAAGTTTTTGCATAAGATGAATCCCATTTTATTTGGTTTCACAGATACAATATCGACTACTTGGGAGAATATTTCATGCCAAAGTATTTTGGAGTTGCATCCGAGAAGCGACATATCCACCTCATAATGGGTATCACTGATTCTGCACAAATAGGTCTGCTTGTCAGTTTGTACATTGATCTTTTTGTCGTATTTAAGACCACTAGGACTGTACTTCTGAATGATTTTTAGCGCCTGTGTGTATTTCCCAACTCCTGAGGGACCATAGACGATCATGTTTCCAACATCGTTTATATTCGAGGGGAGATTTTTATGAATCGAATCCCATTCTGGATGAATATTTAGTTTGTTGGAGGACTGTATATATTCTTCATAATGCGTTTCGTAGTATTTCATGGATTATCGATTTATTGATAATTGTTTAATAATTTATAATCTGCAGTATTTTGTGTTTAAGATAGTTTATACACAAAATATAGTTTGGGAGATAAAACGCAAAGTTTAGTAAATATGAGCTATATGAAATATCTAACCTATTTATATATACTAAAATGAGTGTATCTGAAACGTCGGACCCATGCAGTGTAATCAAAAATGCAGCTGATATTGAAGTTCAAGCATTATCCAAAGTTACAGAAGCAATTGGTACTGAAAATGAAAATGCAGCACTTCAAGAATATGAGACCGCAAAATCTAATTTTGAAAACCTATATACTAAATGTGAAGAATCAAAATCCACACCTGTCGAACCTGTCGAATCGGTCGGTGGCAAAAGAAAACGAACTGCCAAAAAGAGACGTTCTCAAAAAAAACAGAAGAAACAAACCAAAAAACAACAGCGTAAAACACGCCGTCAAATGAAGAAGACCCACTGGAAATAAATAATGAAATACTGAATACATTACATCAGAATACATCAGAACAATAATATATAATATGTGTAAAACAAATCATATATTATATTATATGCGGCGTTGGCTGCGTAATTTTCTCTGAGATTTTCTTGCTCTCGACTTTTTACTATATTTTTTCGTATTTCTACGTTTTCCGCCATTAAATGATTGTGGAATAGGCGGAGCAGGAGAAACAACATCCTTTTCATTTATTTTGTTATAATCATTTGCAGTTGTATCCATATCCGCTTTTTGGACACTTGTATATTTGTTAGTTGCATCTTCTAAGCGTTTTTTATATTTTTCTTGTTTTTTATAGCATTTTGTCTTATCATAATGATCCATGCCCTGGATACAATACGTTAAATGAAAGCGATACATATATCCAATTTGTTCTAATATACTCAGTAAATATCCATACATTCCAATAACACACAATGGTTTGAATTTTGGATTTTCAACGCAATTCGGTATCGTATTTATGTACTTATCCGAAGACGCTTGCATGGATCTTACTACATGAATAACCGTCGGAGCACAGGTATAACTTTCCATACGATAGGTTAAAGCATCTCCTATAAGAATCATTAAATTACATATCTGATCCGGTTCCAACGAATATATTTTTTCTTTGTATGAAAACTTTAATTTTTCAGCAGCATCCACTTTTTTGTAATATTCATATCGTTGCTGGTCATAAGTTAATGTGAAAAATGTGCTGATAGTCTTTTTGCTCTCCTCAAATTTCTCATTGTTTATAATTTTTGATTTCAGTTCGTCGCTTGATATAAAATAAGATGTTATCTCCTGCAAAGTTATTTGGGGTAATTCAGTATAATCGATTACTTCATTTTCGCTTTTAAGAGGAATAAGTGTTAAATAAAAATTTCGTAAAATGCTATTATATGCAATGGGAAGCATTCTGGTATATTCGTTTTCTGTAAATTTTCCAGAATCTAAATAAAAGAAGTCTTGATTCTTCCATTCATCACTTGAGTCGGGAGGAGATGGAATTGTCATCATATCCGCATACGTCTCGATATCATAATCTAAACTAGCCTTTCCTGTGAAAATAATAAAAAGATTTTCAAAACGAGATACAATATAGGCTAATCCAGGAACCTTGAGTGTATATCCAGAATACTGTATTCCAATATCTATATCGGATGTGGGAGACATGGTTCCAAATATACCCATTTTGAAATTAGTCAATTCTTCGTCGGTTGATAAATCAACTCTGTATGGAAAAAGATTTTGGTCGCTATACACGTTGTCATACAGATTTTGTAATTTAAATGTCGCCGTCGCAAATATTAATAATTGATAAAATAAATAGGTTCGTGCAATCCATAACTGCTGTTGTATTTTTAAATCCATGCTTGATATTTCCTCAACGTATTTTTTATCTCTTGGCAACAATAGCTTTTCCATTTTTGATATAATTACATTAATCCATTTTTGCATATCATCCTTGCTACTAAATTTGTTTTCATCGATTATTAATTCAAGTTCAGTATCATCTTTGCATCCAGTATTCTTACAAAATATATTAATATCTGAAAGGCATCGTTCTTGAATGCTTGGATACGTAAATACCGGATATACCATAATTTTATAATATATAATATTCAGATATATATTATATTATCATATTCAATCGCTACGTATGATATTGTAATTCATCAAATAATTCAAATTCACATTGCGGAAAAAATCGGATACATCTCCCAAGATACCATATTTGGGTTTTTTATAAGGAAATTTCTTAGGCATATCGGGAGATTGATTTTCAGGAATATATAACTGCTTTGCATTCTGTTTTGACAACTCATTTGCATTGTAGATCATTGATCCAGATACACCCAAGGTTGCAACCGACAATGCTATTTTGATAAGAAAACCTATACTATCTAAATGAATGAGTGATTCCGGTATCTGAAAAAAAGGAGCATAGGTGCCATCTGTATTTTTATATAACAAGAAAAACATCAGGGAGACAACTGCGATCAGAAGATAGTCGGTTATATACAATGACTTAAAAGTCTCCAATCTTTTACGATTTTCTTTAGTTAGCATAATCTTGGAACCCTTTGCATTGTATTTTGCATGTATCTTCGTTAGGAAATTGGCAAATATCATCAGGGAGATGAGTCCTCCCAACATTCCTAATAAAATAACAAAAAGAACAGGATCATATTTCTTGGGAGAAATATAAATGTCCATCCATAAAAATCCTGCAGTTATAAACGACATGATAATACCGACTCCATATCCAAGTAATTCTAGATTTTCGCTATACATCATGGAAAATGCAATCATATGAATAATAAAAAAATAAATGTATTTGAAAAAACGCTCAAATGGCTCAAATGGCATAGGATTGTCTATAACATATATAACATATATACATTTTTACGATCGATGTAGGGAGATTTGAGATTTCTATTTTATTTCTATTCTATATTTGCACCATGGACATCGATTAGCCATTGTTTTATTACACTTATATCGCAGGTCATATACCCCGTTTTGAATTTGGACATACTATAAAACACAGGGTCTTTCATAGACGGCGTTTTATAGAATACGTAGGGTCCGTATTTGCCCTTTCGGATACTTAAGTTATTATCAATGACTCTTAACATGTTTTTCACAGGAGCATGTCGGACATCGCACTCCTTTTTCACATATTCAATAACAATCTCTGGAGATATACTATCAATGTCCTCATATTCTCCAATATTGGGTATTTCCTTACATGGAAATCGCTTGTCTCCCCATTCAATATAGGGTCCAAACTTACCAT